>Ga0116190_1000244_pt1 | contig 58860 bp, 58 predicted proteins | sample AD_JPNTR4_MetaG_FD_89808 | JGI IMG/M metagenome (GOLD analysis project Ga0116190, IMG submission 89808) | Active sludge microbial communities of municipal wastewater-treating anaerobic digesters from Japan - AD_JPNTR4_MetaG | ecosystem: Engineered > Bioreactor > Anaerobic > Digestate | place...
CCTCATTCAAACCAGTCTGAATACTTGTACCAATCATTTCATTGAATTTCTTACCCAATGAATCGATTGATTCACCACCAAGGGCGTTTAATGGTTTACCTAAACCAAATCCCATAAGGAACTTGGCTACGTCTACAGGTCCACCACCACCACCGGTTATCATTTGGCCCATCATTTGAGCAGTAGATACAACAAAATTGTTTGACATATTCTGTTTAGCTTGTTCAAAGATTCTCATCAATGAAAGATTTCCTGATGAGTCATATATACCGGATTTATCTTCAGTCTTATTTTCTTCAATTTCAACGGTTTGAAGTTTAATAAGTTTATCGAGTTTGTCACTAATACCAATAAGACTCTTATTGATATTATTCATCGATGTTATCATTTCTGAAGTTCTACTATTAAGAACAGAAATGACTTCGGCTGTGTTGGCTATAGATTGTTCAGTTTGCCTGCGGCCTATCTTGACCATCATACCAGACTGCTTCTCTATGATGCCAGACATGGAATCAGTGCTCAAGACTGTTGGTTTCTTTTCACCATCCAAATTAGCCTCGTCTTCACTTGAATCTATCTTGAATCCGGGATCGAATTCATCACCAGAAGCATCAGAAGAATTCTCTTCTTGATAGAACCAGTCAGATATTTTCTTAGTAATGTTAGTAGTCTTAAGTTTAGCAAAAGTATCAGAAGCATCAGTAGTAGATTTTACTATAGAATCTTTAACGTTCTTTGCATCATTGACAAATGAAGTCAAATTAGAAGTATAATCCTGACCTATTTCTTTTGTAGCCTGGCCGAGTATTTCCAAACTACGTGAAACTAATCTATTCATTCAACACCCACCTCCTTTGGTAATCATAATAGATTATATATTAAGAAGAATGGGCACATTACGTGCCCATTCCCACGTATTAAAAGAATTGAACTAACTCAGCAACGTCATCAATATGGAAACGTTCCTTGGCATTCTTAAGCCAATCCTTTTGAGCTTGTTCTGCACCAGACCATTCACCTATTTTGGTTTGTATGTCTTTAAAAGCAGAACCAACGTTTTCCATATTCTTGAGATTGTTGTACAGTGTACGTTGTACATCAAGTGTTGCCAACTCAACGAATGACAAATATTGTGTGTCCGGAATTGTTTCCAATGATGGTTCATGATAACATTTTGTAGTTATCTTTATTGCACACCTGTCAGGGAAATTGAAGAATTTGATTCTGTTATTTCCCAAATATCTTGAAGTAGGCTGTTGTGAAGTTACACCAGCATACTTGTTTATTGCAGCACCAGTCATTGTGGCATTAGTAATATCCTGCGGATAGTAAGAACCGAAACCAACAAACGGTGTTCCAACTGTAAAAGTGTTTGTCATTGCTTCCTGTGTTTGGTACTGTGATGAACACGGTACAGCCCATGCAGTTTTGACACGTGTTATTGTCAAATCAGATGGTAGAATGTAGATATCATTCTTCTTGAGGAATTCACTTGGTGAGTACAATAACTCTTTTGAAGTTTCACATTCACGAATGTATGGTTTCAATTCAGACCATTCACGTACAGTTATCTTTAATATTTCTTGGATAACATTTTCAACCGGTGCTTTATATGGTAAAGCAATCTCATTCAGACCTTGTGAGAATTTGATGTCATTAACAACATCTGTTATATTCATAACATCACCTCCAAGTATCGATTATTTAGGAACATGCTTATGCATAACAGGTGCTTTCTTATTTGCATATTGAGATCGTGTTCCTTCATCAAGATGATATGCAAAGAACTTGGAACCGGAAGTAGTTAACCAAAGATATATCTTCATGTCATCTCTGCAAACCTTGGCCAGCTTTTTATACTGATTATTTGTAAGACGAATCAATGAATCCATCTCAGCAGATATGGTTTTGTCTTTGAGATATGTTTCGATGATTGTTTGAAGTGTCTTCGTCTTCTTAAGATATGATGTGTTCATCTCTTTGTATTGTTCGAGATTGATAATCTTACGATACTTTTTATCTGTAAACATATTATCATAGAACTTCTGAGAGATGCGAAGAACCTTTCCATCATAATCATGTTTATCGGAGTCAGCATACTGCTTATAACCGTCAACGAACTCTATCATCTGATCGAGGATCATGTCATAGTTTAATACGCTATACTGAGTACGATATATTTCCTTTGCATTTACATAGCTCTTTGAAACATCTTCAAATAAGTTTTTGTTATTAGCGACACATTTACGTGTTTCTAAATCATTAGCTGAAATCATTATTCTATCCCTCCTTCATTATGTTGTAGGATAATTAACACGCCATATCTGTTCAGTTCTGTTGATAGGACGTATCCTCAGTATCTGAGCAAGCAATCTTTCAAGATCAGTCTTCATCTGAACAAGATACTGCTTGTTGTGTGGTACGATGTAACGAGCATCCTGGGAATCAAGACATGTAATATAGAAGTCTACGAGTTCTATCTTAGAACATGTATATCCAGCTAACATAGCCTGATCATTTGCTGAATGTATATCATTCATTTCGACGGTTATGTATGCTACGACATCTCTACCGATGGGTTTGAGCTTCTTGGGTTTCTTTGTTAAGAAACCTTCCTGATGATATTTGGATCTTGAATTTATCAACGCTTTTGTTTGTGCGCTCATCGGCATTGGTACCGTATTTACATTACCATTCATACTACCTTCGGTTGGACCATTCATTGCCGGATTAGCTTCTTCCTGTTGAACTGCAGCACCTGCACCAATACCGGGTCCGGAATTGTTTGCTTTTGTAATTTGATCTGTGATTTCTTTTTTAGGTTTCACAGTCGCAGTTGGATTTGCAGGATTATCAGCCTCACATACCTCTACTGTTTCGGTGTCACCACATTCCTCAACAGTATCGTCATCAGAATCATCGGGATCCGGTTCAGGTTCAGCTTCATAACCGTTTTCATCATCGTAAGTATCATCATCTGTTTCGGTTTCTTCTTCAGACCCTTCTTCAGAATCTCCCTCATCGTCAGAGCATTCTTGTCCTTCAACACACTCGTCCTCATCGGATTCTTCTTTAGCAGCTTCAGGAACCGGATCAGATTCGATTGCATCCATATCATATCCATCATATGAATCAACAGTATCGTTATCAGATACAACATCTTCAGGACTTGTGGATATGATATCGTCTACTTCGTTATCAAGCTCAGTAAGACTTCTACCCATCTCAGGAGAATAGAATGAATCCTTATCCTTATCAAGATAATGATCAACAACATCATTTGTTTCAGGACACTTTTCCTTATCACAGAGATCACGTACGAAGTTAACACCATTTTCGCGATCAGCATCAGATACACTAAAAGAGCCGTTATCATCCATTTTACCAATTATGATTGCAATCATAGGTTTAAGCTGCTTTGGTGTTTCCTTACCAGTATTAATCATTGCATCATATGGTATAGATGTTCTTTCGATCATTGTTGCATTATTATCTACTTCATCAGCATCATCAAAGATGGTACCATTTGCAATAGCCTGAGCAACATGACCTTCCTGTACTACTGAAATATCCTTCGGACATAACACTCTTGTTTGTCCCTTGTTGTCTTTGTAGACACGTACGCCATTTCCAGCATACTCATTAACAACTATAACACCCTTTTCAGGATGACATACATGAGCATACTCAGTTATGACGTCATATTTCTTTTTCTCAATGAGAGCTTTAACAATATCAAGCTGGGTACTATTCATTATAAACACATCCGTTCTTTATTAAATTTTATTTTAGGAGGTTTTACCTATGTTTGAAAACTTAACCACACTCGATTACATTGTACTTAGTACAATAGCATTTATTGTATTAACATTCATCGTTGTTCTATTTTCAATGCTCATAAAGATGCAAAACAGAATGAATGAATTATCTCGTATGATGTTCGTTCTTATTAAAAAAGATGAGAAATACGATAACTCACATGATGATATTAAACGTGCTTTATCAGTTATCAATGGTAACATAGGATCGTTATCCAGCAGTACTGACCAAGCCAAACAAGATATCAAGGAGGTTGCATCCTCTACCAAGCAAGCTCTTAATGAACTTAGAGCAGTTTCAAATAATCCAGTTATGCCAACTCCAAATATCTCAAAGATGATGAGAGAAACAATTCTCGAGAATATAAATATTGAGGTATTGTTATCTCAGGGAATGAAGATACCTAATAAACAATCAACAAATCATATTATTGAAAATACGATAAGAACGTATCCTGATGTTGATCAAGAGTACACTGTCAAATTATGTTTAGCAATGATTGAAAACTTTTCATTGAATGTCATGGAAGGAAAGAAATCTGAATTATAAAATAAAATGGTATTTCGATGGGGGCAATTGCCCCCATCTAATATACCACTTTTATTTTATTCAGGAATTATTACATCCTATAGCTTTTAATTTAATTATCATCATCAAAGATGGTACCATTCGCACCGGGTTCAGAGGAAGCTGCAGTTTCCTGAACGAGCTGTGAAGCAGCAACAAGACCAGCCTTATTATCAGGAACAAGAAATGTGTTCTTGCAGATAACACGACCCTGGATACCCTGGATAGAGATTGTCTTGTACTGAGCAGATGTTGTGATAAGAACAGCCTGACCGCCAGGATTGTTGATATCAGCGTAACCTGCATTCTCAGGTGAGTTTGTGAGGTGACGAGCGAGTCTGAGGTGCTTGTATGAGATGTGGAACTTATCCATTGGATATGCCACAATCTTGAAGAAGTACTCTCTTGAGAGATCGTTCTCGCTAGCGCCTTCCTGGTATGCAGGAATAAGTGTGTAAGCATCAACACGGTTAGAAGCTACAACACGGATCGGGAGATCGGAATCTGTGAGGATACCGAATGAGTGGTTCATCTGAACACCACCGATTTCTGTTGACTTCTTAACAGTCCATGTTACGAACTTATTGAGGAGACGGCAAGCCTTCGGATTTGCGTAGATAACGAATCCAAGATTCTCAAGCTTACCACGATCGCAGAGCTCGTAGATAACGCTGTTGATAGCATTGTGAACCATGTTGGTTCTGAATTCCCAAGGATCGCCTGCGAAGTTAGGAACTGTAGCCTTAGGATCAAGATCAGCATACTCAGTATGTGTATATGACTCGAGAGCCCATACATCTGAATCATAGCCGTTGTACTTGTTGAACTCTTCGTCGAGGTACTCAAGAATGCTCTCGTCTTCGAACATCTCCTGGTTAACAACGAGCTCCTGTACGAGTCTGTTGTAGAGATTGAAGTTGAGTGAAGCATTAGCCTCAGCAAAGTCTTCAACTGTAAATGGAAGCTGGAATCTGCATCCATCAGAGATAGCGAACTTTCTTATTTCAGGATACTCACGGAATCCGATTGTTCTGAGGTTTGTCTCGTTTGAGATGTGACCTGAAACATAGAGACCTGTGATAACACCGCATGAAGAAGCAGTAAGTGTACCCTTAACGAAGTCTACACGACCAGAGAGCATATCAGAGATATTAACTGTCTCGCCTGTAGGAAGGTTTGTATCAGGATCAACAACAGGGAGATTGATGTCCTCTGTGATACCACCGTTGATGAATGTACCGCCGTTCTGAATCTCGATTGCGATACCAGCGCCAGGAAGCTTAATCTTCTTAACAGCACCAGGTGTGCCAGCCTTCTTCTCATAGTATATATCAGCAGCGAATGCAACTGTACCAGCAGTAGAACTGAAGTCTACAGCTGTGTATGTATCACCAGACTTTGTGAAGTACTTTGTTGATTCACCTGTAGCTGTATCCCAGTCAGTAGGCTTTGTTGAAAGAAGAGTGTACTTATCAGCTGAATCATCGATACATACGTACTGGATGTTGAAGTCATATGAGAGACGAGTTCTCAGTGTCTTCTCGAATGCACCAGCCTGACCAGGAGCAGGATACGGTGTACCATCATCCTGAAGCAGGTGATTGAACATATCATATTTCTTATTTGTAGCTGAAGCTATAGCAGAAAGTAAGATAGGATCCTTATCGTTTATGCGGATACCCTTACCAGCATTCCACAGTTTCTTCCATGTAGGTGTGCCGTCGGATTCTTTCTGCCAGTATACCTTTGGTACTTCGTACTCTTCACCTGTCTGGTTGTTAACGAGATACTTGATGAAGATACGCTGCTCGATGTTTGTAGAAGAAGCAGTCTGTACAGGGATGATATCCTTACCGAGGAATCTGATATACTGCTTTATGAGTGCAGGGAAGTCAAGTGTTGACAGAGGAAGGTATGTAGAAGTATTATAAGACTCCTGTATCAGGAAGCTCTGTACTGAAGAATCCCAAGCGTTCTCAAGCTGCTCTGCAACTGACTCAAGATGAACCTTTTCACCAGGATCATTTGTCTGCTCTGCAGCCTCACGAAGTTCTGTTGTGATAGGATCAAGCATAAGAGTTTTGTACTCTGTCATGATCTCAGGGCTGTCCATCATCTTCTTGGCATCCTTCATTACGTTGGTGCCGTTGTATGTATGAGCAAGCTGATTTACTGTGTCTTTGAAGTTATTGTCGAACGTATCACGAAGAGTGTCAAGTTCCTGCTCAGATGAGTTGTTAATCATGTTCATCTGCTCTTGGAACCAACTGTCGTGATGACCGACTGTCATTGATCTGCTGTAAGCCATGAATAAAACACTCCTTTTAGTTTTAAATTTTGAAAGTGAATCACATTAGTGGAACACTTTGCAATCATTGCTTATCTTTAATCTTTTTAAGATTTGTATCAATTCGATTCAGTAGAAGGGTGTATAAGCTATCCAGCTTCTGATAGAAGAGTTGATTCTCTCCGTAACCAGAATCTACGAAATCATTGATAACATATTTTTGCCCTTTGGTAAGAGCATTCTTCAGATGGTTAACTGATTCATCATTGCTTTTGACAACGTCATATGGAAGCAAAGGAACGAGATCTTTCAGACTTGCAAGTATCTCCTCAATTTCGCTATTGCGTGCAACCATCTTTTTGTATAGCTGCTCATTGAGAATGTTATTCACTTTATCAGAAAGCTTTGTATCTTGTTTATCAGCTTCTTCATCTTCGTTGCTGCTTGAATCGCCACCACCCATGTCATCTCCACCAGCGTCTTCTTCGCCGAATGCTGGCATATCCATACCACCATCGTCTTCATTTAACGGAGGGGGATCTCCGAGATCATCACCACCGCCACTTGTATCAGTAGCAGGAGGGGCAATGTCTTCTGCAGGTGTATCCGCTACTTGAGCATCTCCACCATCAAATGGTTGAAGTTCATCTCCTTCAGCCTCCATGACTGTAAAAAATAAACTTTTAGTGTTATCTCTCATCATGTCATTAGTTGACATTGTTATCCCTCCTTCCTAATTAATAAGCGTCCCAGTATGATGATGCAACTTTCCTCTTCGGAGTAGAAAGCATTTGCTCTTCTATCTTCTTCTTCATACGCATAAGCTCGTATTTTTCTTTCCTTGCTTCGGTTGTGTTCATTGAATTAAGATCTTTGATCTTTTCATCAATAACCGCAAGTTCAGACTCCATTTCCCGCTGGACTTCCTTCTTAAGTCTATTGCGATCTGCAAGCTTAAGACCTTCTATTCCAGCAACGGTTAATCCGAGATATGGTTGAATTGCGAAAGCCACACTGATCAAGCCTAACTTGATAGCAAGTCTTGATGCTTTGTATACTGCTGAACGGTAGCTTCTGTTCTCGATAAGTGCCGCTTTAACCTTGTCTTCATCTCTCTTAATAAGAGAATCGACTACCTTAGTCAGCCATTGCTTTGTTCTGGTAACGGGTTTCAGGACAGCTTTACCGGTATTTGCAATTTTCTGTACACCGTGTTTCGCTTTCTGTTGAGTAGCAAGCGTCTTACGGTCATGGTCCATTGCTTTTGTTAATAAGTCCTCTTTAGGACGTGTAGCAGTGTTTCCTGTTGATTGGGGCTCTTCGGATTCTAAGAACATAAACATCTCCTGAACTGTTTTGCCAGAAGACAGTTTCTGTTCACCATCTTTGAAAGTTGGTGAATCCTTAAGATCAGCAGAATCGTTGCTATTATTATTATTGTTAGAGCCCTTGGTCGAAGTGGAATGACTGCGGTCACTATTATCAGTTTTTGACTTCTTTACATCCGTCTTTTTAACAGACTTATTGGATGAAGAATCAGTCTGATTGTTGTGAGAATTATCATTGTCTGAATTGGACTTATTGTTTGAATTTGTATTTGATGTGTTGGTCGTCTTACCAGTTGAATGATCATCGTTGGTTGTTGTATTGGTTGTAGTATTATTTGAGTCACGGTTGAAAGAGTTCGTGTAGTTGTTTGTAACATTTACAACGATCTTTCCTTCAGCCTTATCCTTGTTAGGATTATTCTCAAAACCTGCACCAATCATATCACCAAGACTATCACCGCCAGCATCGAGCTTAGCATCAATAGAATCAGTAATCTCAGGAACTGGATTCTGGGGAACTCCTTCAGGCAATGCAGTAGGAGTAACAGTAGCACCAACCTTATCGGTCATCTTAAAACGAGTTTTCATGTACTCAGGGATACCACCGGTCTCCTGTTCCATGATCATTTTAAATGTATCGATGTTATATTCGAATGATTCAGACTTGATATCATGCTCTGTTGGTACAGCAGGACCATCTGAATCTTTTACTACTTCTGAATTGATGAAATCAAGTTCACCCTTCATACCGAGAATGTCATTTGCAAGAGTTGCAACCTTGTGAACATTACCGGCTTCTTTAACATTCTTTCCAATAAGAGGATTGATGTTAATAGACTTTACAGTCTTCAAGAGTTCAGAGAGTTTTTCTCCAAAACTCTTAAGGATGTTTACCTCCTGATCCTGGAACTTACCACATGAACCAGTTGCACCTCTGTTGGCATACTTAAGTGCTTCTTTAACATTGCCCTTAGTCTCATCTTTAAAGATAGAGATACAAGCGTTGTTTGTCCACTGTTTCTTTTTAGCAAGATCAGAAATCTTTTGCATGTCTCTCATTACGAGATTTACAGCAGTACGGAGACGTTCACGATTCTTCTCAGTTGTTGCTTCCTGGAATACATATTCGGCAGAACCGTCATACCAGTATTCATTAACAAAGTCATCATTGTCAATGATGAAACCGAGCTTTGGTTTCAGAGCAACAATCTCACGAGCAATATCAGCCATTTCCTTTGTACGCTTCTGGGTCTTATCATTCTTCATGACATTCAACATTTTGAACCAGTTACGAGGATTTGTCCAGAACATTTTAACAGTTCCCCAAAGATCACCTGTAAGATCATGGAGTCTCTGAAGTGTTTGTAATTGTTCTGATGTGAAAGAACCGCGTTTACCCTTGAGAGCCTTGTTGGTTGAATGATAGACCTGTTTGATATTCGTGTGCTCTTCGGATGAAGCAGTTACACTTGTGAATATAGGGAACAGGAAAATTGCAACCGGATTGAATGTTGTCTTGTAACGAGAACCGAGTGTGTTTGCATTCCAACGATGTTCCTTATCAAGCTTGACAATTTCTTCCATGTTAGCCATCAAAGAGCATACACCTTGCTGGAAGGCATCACGCTTTACCTTCATACTTGCTTCTTCGAATACATCATATACTTGAGAATCGATATCATAGAATGATTCACCGATGTATTCTTCAACAAGGAATGGTGACAGTCCAGCATTGTACATCTTGTCACCAAGAGTATCAATATCACATTCAACAATGTGAGAGAATTGTCCACATGACATCATATCAGATATAGACATATCACCAAGCTTGTGTAATTCATTTATAACATACTCAGAGACAGTCTTTGAGTCATCAACCTTATCTTCAGGAGATGGGTCTTGAGCACCCTGATCGTTGGTGTATGTTTTAGCCGTACGAGAATTCTTATTTATCTTACCTCTAACTTCCTTGACAAACTGGTCCTCCGTTCTCTCCTTCTTGACAGAATCAGGGGCGTAGTTATAAACGATATCAAGATAGATTCTTGAGTCGAATATATTGAAAAGAGTCAGTAATGTATTATTGGAAATAGAAGCATCAGGATCATTTACAAGATTCAACTTAAGGAAGTCTTCAATGAATTTGATTGTTCCTTCCTTGTCTGATTTGAATGTTGTAAAGATATCATAGTTCTGGAAACGCTTTGCTCCATTATTCTGTTTAATAATAGAAGCATATGACTTTGAATAGTTTTCGGTATTGAATTTACCATTAAACTTTTTCGGGTTGTCAAATACTTTGACAAGAATGTACGGTATGATTGTATCGCTAAGGTCTCTCATGTTTCTCCAGAAATCACTCTTGAAGAAAGCAGTAAGATCATCCGTCGAATCACATTTACGCAGTCCCGCAACCAGGTCGTTTACAGTTTTTTCAAACTGATTGGATACCAGCCATTTCTTCATCTTGGTAGAGTACTTCATGTGCTTTGGTTTTGTTTCTGTGAAGTAATTTACCTCAGCAGCTTCCTGAACGGAATCGTCAACAAAAACCTCAACACCCTGAAGAGGAGCTCTATTGATGATACGCTCTGTTTCAGTTCCCTCGTCCATAGACTCAGGGAGTTCAATCTGTTCATTCTTGAATACGCCATCAACATAGAATCCTTCGTCGAATATCTTTTCTTCAAGATCCAGTTCAGGAATCTCATTGAGTGGTATGAACTGACCGAACTTGTCAAGTACGTCAGAATACTGATCGGGCTTTGTGAAGATTTCAAATGTATAGATACCATTTACAAATCTTATGAAGTCCTGGAAATTATCAGCAATAACCTGAAGGAGTTTGAAACCGATATAAGCATCGATTGCTTTTATCATCATCTCATTATTTGAGCTGACGATGGTTTCATATACTCCATCAACAGGATCGATCTTAGCAATGTTCTCATTGATCATTTCAATGATACCATTTAACTTACCTTCATCTTCAAGCCATGTTGGATCAACAGAATCAAGACGAGAAAGTATTCTTTCTAACAATGGATCAAGTTGGAAATCACCATCTAACACAGGAAAGTTCTTAACCCTGAAACCTGATGAACAGAATTCATTCAGACTGTTTATGGTAGTCTGAATGTTTGTAAAGTATGATTGTTTGATTACGATATTATTTCCATCCATATCAGAAACCACCTTCCATTATTATAGAAAGAGCTTCCTTACGGATATCACCTCTCAGAGGAATATGAACTCTGGATGAGTCAGCCTGTTCAACAACGATTGAACCATTCTGAATACCCATGATCTCATCCGTAGAGAACTGGAATGATTCACAAACAACCTTCATTGTTTCATCCTGTTCACAGCAGTAGTTTGCAAGTTCCTTAAGGAATACAACATTAGCAGACTCCTGGTGTACAGAAGGAGTGATATCTGCTTGAGCACCTGCATGTGAAGGGAAGTCAACCATGTCGAAAGTAATTACTTTTGATACTCTCATATTAGGCTGATTAATTGGTGCATTAGGAATCATATTTCCCAGCAGACGAACAGAGAAACATGGAACTGCACCAATATCAATAATCTCAGAAGCAACATCTCTACCACACTCTGTACGAGGATGTGTTATGATGTGACCACGATACTTATCACCCTCAAGACGAGGACGTGTGATGAAGTGTGAAGTTCTTGTAGGCTCTGGTATTGTCATTCTGATATCAGAATACTGCTGGCCTTTGATGTCCGGGTTTGGATGATTCCATTCACCACGCCACTGGTGGCGTCTGAGTAAATCATTGATACGTTCATCTGTTGCAATGACAGTATCAATATTATGAGCATCATAACGACGTCTCATACGATTATACTCATTGAAAGTCATGAGTGTTGATTCGAATTCACAATACGGAAGACCCTCAGCCGAACGCTTGATTTCATAACCATTCGCACCGAGTTCAGAGGAAACTGCAGCTTCCTGAACAAAACAAGCGGTTTCGTACTTGTTTGTCTGATTGCTTTTACGTATAAGCATATACAAATCTTCCTTTCATTATATTTTATTCATCGTCTTTCTTTACATGAACCTCGACGTGCTGTGTTCTTTCTTCCCTTGCATCAGCCTTCTTCTTTGCTTCTTCAGCAGCAGCCTTAGCTTCAGATTCAGCCTTGTATTTGGAAAGAACGGGTTCGACTGTATCAAGAATTATTCCATAGATGCCGAGCTCCTCAGCAAGCTCTGCTGTCATATTCTGAACGATAACGAACGCTGTATCTATTGTTTTAGCTGCGTTATTTATAGAACGTTCCATGTTAATTCTTTCGGGGTCTTTCTTGAATCCCCACGAAACATCCTTTGCATTATTGATTGCTTTTGTAGTATTAGAATAATATTTTCTAATCTCATCGAGCTTAGTGCTGGCTTTGTCAAACTTGAGATTTAATTCCTTGAGAAGTTTAACTATTTCTTCGATATAATCAGCAACATCTGATGCGGGGTATTTGTGTGAGAAAAAATGATAAAGACTGATGTTCTTGTCTTTGAATTTGAGTTTCTCGACTCTGATCTTACTGTTTATGAGGTTATCAAGATCGGTGTTAATACCTGTCATCCAACGTATCCAATTCTGGAATTTGATACGTGTCTTGATCTTTCTTTCCTTAACATCAACACCTGTCTTCTTGGACTTCTTCTCTTCCTTGGATTCAGCCTTGGATTCCTTGGCATCTTCAACGAATTCGGGTTTCACAAACTTATCCAAAGATTCAGATTTCTTATCAGAAATCTTATCTGCCTTTTCCTGAACTTCTTTTACCACTTCTTCTGGAGCATTATTTGGTTTAGAAAACTTTCTGAGACGCTCAACGATTGTCTCCTTTGCTTTTGAGAAGAAAGAAGAAACTGCTTTTGCCATTTTCTTAAAGAAAGCAATAATGGAATCAAGGATCTTCACAAAAACATTGTCTTTCTTTTTAGACTTAGCATCAGCTTCAACGGCTTCCTGAACAATAGTGGGACCTTCCTCATTTGTCAGCATATCATATGTTTTAAGATATGACATAAGCATTGACTCAAGTACGCACGCCTCTGAATCAGCGGTAGCTTCATCTATGTTTGTCAATAACTCATTGATGTTTGTATTCATTAATCTCAATCCTTTCATTAAAAATAGGGCAGGCCCATTGTGGGCCGCCCCATAGTTGCGTTAATTACTTGAAATAGTAACCTGTATGAGATTCGGTTACAACGGCATCGTCGTCACTAACATCTTCCTCAGCTGATTCATAGTAATACTGACCATCATCAGGATGGTAAACGAAAGTAAGAGGATCGCCGTCTTTGTAACGGATCATTTTCTTTCCTTCTGGCTTCTCAGGAACCTCAACGTCGTTCTTACCAACGTTATTCAGGAAAGTCTTAACCTGATTAGCTGTGTAGCTCATACCCTTAGAAGGTTCGCCAACATTGGTCTGACCAGTTTCACCTGATGCATTCTTCGGCTCAGATTCTTCGGATTCAGATGACTCCTCATCTGGTGATACAAAATCTTCTGTTGAAGGTTTGTCACCGCTGTCTGCACCGGTTTCTTCTGTATCAGAAGTACCATATTCACTCTTGAGTTGAGCAGAAATCTCATCCTCTTTCTTGAATATGCCTGCGATTTTACCAAGAAGCTTCTTGACTGCATTATATGTTCCTACGAAGAATTCACTTATTTTCTTCATAACACCGTTGAACTTAGTGATCACGGAATTCAGTTTGCTACGAAGAGCATCATTCTTCTCTGCTTCAAGCAGTTTTTGTTTTGCTTCATCAGACAGTGCGAAGCTTGTTATATCGGTACCATCATTCTTAACGCTATCAAACACCTGTCCGAATTCAGTGAGGTCGTTGATCACTTCTTTAGTGTCAACCTCTATCGGTTCTGGTAAAATAATATCAGCTGTTGTGAATTTATTCACATCATTTTCAAGAGCAGTTGCTTCTGTCTCAATAACAGATACATTGATGCCTGTCTTCTTATATATGTTGAATTCACGAGTTTTCTTGATAAACTCAGGCACTGATTTAAATGCCTCTGATATCTTCTTAATACCAACATTGGTCTTGATCTTATTACCAACGGTCAGTTCGAAGATAATCCTTGTTTCGATAATATCATCAGACAATTTTGAGAAGAATGACTTAATTGACTTAAGCCAACCCTTGACAAGGTCAACAAGTTTATCTCTGTTCATAAATCCAACAAAGCTGAGAACAGCTGCGAGTGTAGTACCTCCAGCAATACCGAGTTCTGCTGCGTGTTCCTTGATCCATGACTCATCCTTACCCATTATCTTATCAAATAAAGTCTTCACTTTATCTGGGAAAGAATCGGCCTTCTCAACTGCTACACGAGCAGCCGGAACGATTTCACCATTCCATGCTTGTTTTACAAATACCCAAAGCTTCTTGAGCATATTTGGAATGAACATCAGTATCTTCATAAGGATACTGTCTTTCTTTGCGCCGGAATTTACATCACCTGAAGGATCACCTGACTGAACAGCACCATCTGCCTCTTGGTATATAGCGAACATGTCAAGTTCATTACCATTATAACTCTCAAGAATTACAGATGCTTTATCCATCTGATCTAAGAGAGAACAGAGGACCTCTATCTCGGATTCCTGAACTACTTCGTTCATAGAGTCAATAGAAGCAAGAACTTCATTGCGTGTAGTTGTGTTCATTAGATTCACTTTCCTTTCATATATAGAATATTAACTTTTCGTACGTATCACTTTACATCATTGATACGATACATGATATATGTTGCGATCAGACATATGTATGCTTTAACGATACTCTGATCGACCTTGTATTTGGTAGACAGTGTAGAGATAATCGGTTTACCGGCAATCGCACGATCAATTGCCGTTGGGAGATTTGTAATTCTCGATATGAACTTAGATGAATTCACATCTTCTATTGTATTATTCTCCTTGACAATGAATACGTAGAATATCGTGTCAATTATAACACCGATATCATCAGATTGAATTTGTTGTGCAAAATTGTACAACGAATCAACCTTAACGTTCTTCAGACGTGCAATGCCGATATACAGATTACCCTTATCTTTGTACAACTGGTCTCCACCATTGATTCTCCTTATGAGATTCTGTCGAATCTTAATAGTGTTATTCGTTTCAAGATACTCATCTGATGAATTAACGTCATCACCAATCAAGTTACCCTTATCCATGTTATCATAATACTGATTCGCCAGCAAGCGTAGGTTCTGTTGGAATGACGTTCTGACACGGTTCAAGAACTGGACGAGAACCGTTGCCGACATATTGAGATCCATTTTGGTACGCCAGAAACCATAAGCTGTTTCTATTGTACCACCTATCCAGTTTATAACATTTTCGGATTTTACCAGGTTCCATGAATTATCAAGGTTAAGATAAACATAAGCCATGGTAGATTCAATCGGATGTGGTGGATGGAAAAAATGATTGAAGACATTGTTGTACACTGAAAGACCCATTTGCTGTCTGGCTGAATCTCTCAGTTCGCGATGCTGAATCATATCAGCATATGTTAAAACGATTGAATGGATAACATTTGTTGGGTTAGCAACAATCGTTTGGAATGATGTTTTGTCATTAACAGACTTGAGAATCTGTTTGAGATTCTCTTTGAATGCTTTCTGTTCGAAACCGAACATGGCAAAAACATTATCAACATAAGCACGAGGGAATGACACAGGTTTGGTAGGAAATTCTTTTGACAACATCTCGGAATTAGCCTCAAGAAAATCATTACCATACTTGATATATTCCTTTCTGCTTTTGGGGTGTTCAAGAACTGCGATAATTGGATCAATTATCGTTGTACGGAGAGGAGTGTTTTCGGGTTCATGCAATGCAGCTTCCACAAAAACCATTGCTTCCTCCTCGGTAACAGATTCCTGGAGGAAAAACATGAATATCCCTCCTATCAGTTACGGTTCTTCTTCTTGTTCTTCTTAGAAGATTTGAAGTCGTTTGTCTTTTCCTCTGAAACTTCTTCCTCGGTAATCTCAGGAAGCTCTTCAGGTACTTCTTCTGTTTCAGTAACGTCTTCCTCTACAACAACAGGAACTTCAACCTTTGGCTCTTCCTCGGATATCTCTGGAGCTGGTGAGAAGTCTGTTTCAGTTACAGGAATTGATTCAACAACCGGTTCCTCAACCTTGGGTTCCTCGACAACAGGCTTTGTTTCTGCAGCCTTCTTTGTCTTCTTGGTTGTCTTCTTATCTGTGGCATTCTTCTTTGCTTCTGCATCCTTCTTAACATTGTCAACAGATGCATCAAAAGCAGCATCGATGTTTGCACGTGTTATAAGACCAACACCAACACCGAATACTCGGAATTCTCTGAAATTAAGAATTCTCATAATCTGTGGCTTATCCAGGTCTTTGTTATACACAGGAGCTAATACATTGATTCCCGGTATAACACCCTTACCAGTAATATTTACCTTCATAATTTTAATTCTCCTTTTCGTTAATTATTTGGGTTAGGTTCCATCGACGATACGCTTAACCTTTTCGACACTGTAATACGATTCAGATATGAGATCTGTTTTAATGCCCATAGCCATGAAATACATATCAGCAGCGAGTAATGTAGGTTTATCGTATGCATTTGTCTTTATATCAGACAATTTAACAGAACCATTCTCCGCGATGGCTGAAAGCATATTATCATATTCTTTCACATTATCGCCACGAGCACCGGATATCTCAGATAGAATAATATCTCCACCAACACCAGCAAGAACTTCGTTTTCGATACCTGTTGTTGTACCACCTTTGGATTCACCCTTAGCAGCACCTGTCATATCGTCACGATTATCATCGCTTAAAGCCAGACCTGTTTTCTTTGAAGCGAGCTGTTGAGTTCGTTTAATATTAAGCCATCCTACCAAAACCGGCTGTTTGGTCCTTATGGGTCGGTTCGGATTTGAAGACACATGTGGAAGATATACATACTCGAAAAGTTTTATCTTGAGGAAGTCTGCAGCTTTCTCAACATTTTCGAATTTAAGTGTTCTTGAACCATCGCCAAATTCTTCTATGTCAAGACGGAAGTTACTTTTCTCATCATTAAGAAAAGCATCTATCCATTGTGAGAATTTGAGATCATTCATTGTTTGAAACATCTTCCGATATTTGTTTGCATTTATACCGGTAGGATCCATAAGAAGAAGTGTCTTGTAGATTGTCTCTTCAATACGCTTTCGTTTTTCTGGTACAGTAGCCATTCCATTTCACCTACCTTTATATTGAAACTTTTCGTACGTATAAACGATTGAGTTTATCATACGATATACCAATTATAATATGAGACGAGTCATTACCATAACCCAGTCTCTCCGTACCAGTTAATTCAACTATCAATGCATCATATCCTTCTGCGGTTTTATCAAAACGAATATCAATGTCGATACCAATGACATCGATGATGTTACATTGATCAATTAACTTATTACGTATCTCACCAGGTATTTTTGGATCATCGGAATATTCATACAGATAAGACTCTATGTCTATACCGAGATCAGGAATGGATGGATACTGACCTGGCTTCATAAATAACAATGTCAAGATCGAGTTCACACCCAATTCAAACGTAGAGAGAACTCTTGGTTTGTACATTGAATCTGAATCAAATACGACATCGTAGTTTAATGTCTGGAATGATGGAGGGAATTTACCTCTTATCTCATCCAGTGTAATACCTTTTGTATCAAGAGCCATATCCATCACCACTTTCCGTAACAGCTACACCAGTCTTATTTACAAAATCACGAAGTGTCTGTTGTAAATCACGTGCAGCTTCTGGATCAAGTTTCTTTGACTGAGTCTTTGAATAAGGATTGTTAATATCTTCAATACCTTCATGCAGATTGACGATGTATTGTAGATACTCTCTTTCTGCTTTCTTGAGTTTTTGTCCTGAATTGAGAATTTGTTTTGCTACCTTGTATGATGTGAGTTCACGATCAAAATCCAAAGGATGTGGATCTTTGAGACCCTTGTTTATCTTTTGATCGAGGCGTCTCACTTCACTCATCTTTTCCGCATTCTTCTGATTCAGTTTTATCTGACGATTGAATGATGAAAGATGTACTGGTAGCTTGTACATACTTGCGAACAAATCACAGAAGTATTCTTCTTGAATACGAACAGAAACACTGAACAAAGAAAGAACCTTTTTCTTCAACATCGATAACGACATGATTGCGATACCAACTACACCACCAACCATGGCAGCCGTTGATCCAAATGCAAATCCCAGACCAGCAAGAAGAATACAACATGCTGCGGATACAACACGCATTCCTCTTTTGATAATAACCATATCCTTGACAAGTTTCATTCCTTTGATATACCTATCGATCTCTTCATCAGTATTTGTTCGATCAACGTTATTCTTTATATCGTTTTCAAACTTCTTTACAGCGCCAGAGTTATCTTGAATCTGAGATAATACGTACATTCTTCGAGCAACACGTTCTTCATCCATCTCAGCATCATTTATATTAAATGAAGATTTGAATTTGTTTATGAATGCAGATACATGTGCTTTTATTGAATCAAGCGAAACAGCATTCTTCATATTAGCAACAGTCGTATTGATTTCATCATGAAGCTTTTTATTACGAATGCCGATCATATGTACGATGTTATGGTAAATCTCATGTAACAAAACAGCTGTCAATGATTGACCAAACAATTTCTTGTTTGCAGGAACCATTGTCAACAATTGTTTCATGTTGAGATTTATCGTAATTGATAAACCACCAAGCTGGAATCCTTTAGAACGAGACACCGTTAGATTTCCTGGGTTTGTAGGAAAGTTAGAAATGATTGTTCCAGTACCTGTCTTCTGACTTATATAAATAGAAAACTTACAATCGAATTGTTGTTGTAATTCCTGAAAACCTTTCTCCAAATATCCATTAGGGTTACGAAACATCGTTTCTATCTGATGAATTAATTGAGGAGAGTATTCTATTTCTGGAGCAAACGTACCCTTGATACTCAATTCGCCACGTTCTTGTTTTGCTTTGACTTCATCGAAGTTTGTTGTGTCGAAAGGTATTTCTGCATAAGCTTTATTGAAATATTTGATGGCTTTCAAGATATGTTTATTGTCGAACTTAAACACATCAAGCTCTGGAGAAGAAGCAGGATTTGAATAACCTTCCTGAAAACATTCATACATTGGCAACAAATCAAGTTCGTCTAAGAATTCCATGATTGCTTGTTGTTTAACGTACATCATGTCAATTGAATTCGTTACCAGTTCAATTGACTCAGTAACATATTCATTTATAAATGTAAGATCCAAAATAAAACACCTCCTTTATTCAGGTTTATTGTTATCGGACATAACATATACTCGATCGAATTCTTCATAATTCTTATCGACTATTTTTATATAATGAATACCTGTCTTCTGAGTTTCGTACTTAAGACGAGCATCCTTTAAATATTCGATTTCACGAGAATGTTCCATTCGAGGATGTGTATTGTCAGATTCTTTGATTTCTACTTCCAATGACAAAGATGGAATGTAGAAGTCTGGTATATAGAGATGGGTTGATCCATCCTTCCATTTGTACCAGTAATTATTTGGTGATGGGCATATGACATCATTTGGGGACCAGTCCAATGATTTTAAATGATTCAAGAAATCTTCTTCATATGAACCAATGATTCTGAAAGTATGTTTATCATCCCAAACAAAATCTCTTGCTTGAGCATGGTTAAAAATCATCTTACGTTGCATATCTGCATTATTTAACAAATGAGGTACTCCATACTTATCAACCATTCTTTTATTATGGAAATCATTTGCATATGCTGTCTTACAAGCATCAGAACAATAACGTTCATATTTGAGAGTCTCTTTATTGAAATGAACTGGATTCTTATGACATTGAACACATAAACGACCTGTTGGTTTTCCAACAAGTAATGAGTATGCCCACTCTAATGCTTCACAATCATCTGGTACCTGGTCATTGTGCATTCGTTGTATGTGTTTGCAGAATCTATGTTTGTCATTAAATATCTTCGGACAAAAAGGACAACGTGTATTTCTCAATACCAACACTCCTTTCTTTTATATTATACTTATTATAAGTATTTTAGCTTTCGGTTCCAGTATGGAAAAATCAAAAAAAAAATAACCCGCATGAGCGGGTTATTTCTCTCTATTTAGTTCTCCTCGACTTTTACGTCAACGACATCTTCGTCTTCATTTACGAGGTCATCAATGACCTCGTTAACACCATCGCGAACTTCCTTGATGGTCTTAACTGCTACTACTCCACCGACGATTGTGGAAACTACTCTAAATGCGAAAGTTCCTGCTGTTATATAAACAGCAACAGCAGTGAGGTTGGGATGCTTCTTTTCAGCCTTAACGAGCTTCTTTGTGAACTTCTTTGTTGCCTTTTTGATGTTCTTATTCATGGTATTCTCCAGCCCATTACCTGCATCGGGCCACTTGCAGGAATTTTTTATTTCAGAAGATAAGAGGTGAAAGCTCACTTTCTTTTCTTCTTCACAATAATAATATATATGTGAAAAAGTGAAATAATAGGAATTGTGTACCATTAAATCCGGTAGCATAGAAAATTATCGCAATATATAAGATGTTCGTAAACGGAATGATAATTCCCTGAGAATAAAGGGGTTAAAATATTTTAATGAAAAGGAGATTTGACATGGCTACTAAAAAAGCTCTTGTAGTAGTGGATTCGCAGTCTGGATCATCAAAGAAGTTTTCTTTCAGTGATTCTTTCAATAAATCATTTGATGCACTGATCGACGTATATGCGGATTCATTGACAGCACTTAATAAGGCTGCAACTGGTAAAGCTCTCAAATCCGAGTACGGCGTTTGTAGCTGTACTTATAAGCTTAGATACGTTACTCCGAATGATGTGTCAACATACGTATCAAATCTTATTAAAGGACTTGAGAAAGGAATCTTCCATGACAGAATTGCTGATGTTGAACTGTTTACAGTTGCATCAGTAAAGCGTTTCATTGAGGATAATAAGTGTCCTGCATTTGAAACTTCTGCTGTATTGGATGATGCACATAATTACGTAAACCCAAAGGAATGCACTCTCCAGGATCTTGCACATATTTGTGAAAATGATATCGGAGAAGTTGCTCTCTACTCACACGGAGAGATGGTTAAGAGAATCGAGTATGCAAAGGATGATATCAAGAAGCTGAATGATATGCACTTTACAGCAAACATGAAGAAAATCGTTAAGGCTCTTCCTGATGTCCTCCAGAAGAGCAGAACCATGATAATCGAGAATAGTTCCTACAGACTTACATTTGGAACATTCCTCGAGGAATTCCTTCTGTTTGTATGTACACTCAATACCATTGCTGCTCTTCAGCTGCTTGGTTACATAAAGCCATCAGTTGATTACACTGTTAAGAAGAAGGATGAAAATTCAGAAGATCTTGTTACTGAATGCTGTCTCGTAAATACGACAACATACATGGTTCGTAACAGATTGCCTTTCAATTGTAATATGAGAGACATAGCTCTTCAGGATGTTACACCTGACTTCAAGGATACACATGATGCAATGCATTTCATCATGAAGGATCCTCGTTCACCAATCGGATTCCTCGTTGGTAAGTATGCTGACGATAATGTGTCTCCGTACGACGCCTCTTTCATCGCAAAGATGTTTATTGGTATGAATCATGATTTCGATCATGGTGAGTATTACAAGAGAAATGCCGACAGAGCAGATGCAACTCCTCGTGAGAATGACTGCTTCAAAACAAATGTAGATTGGCTTGATACAATCGCATTCGGTAATAATTATCTTGATGGAAACTATCGTCGTGATGCAATGGGTAATAACAAGGTTCATCCAATAACAAATGCATTGGATATGTTGTATCGTGTATACGGCGGATGTGATCTCAAGACAAACAAAGATCTTGCAAACAACCTCATTCGTGTTGCTGGAGCAATGAAGAGTATTATCAATAATTACAGGGATGGAAATCCAATCGAGAATTATGATATCACAAAGGACATACTCGTATTACTCGGTGAGATCATGACAAGAAACATGCTCAGACTGTATTACAATAATACACGAGTATTCACATACGATGACAATATGCCCGATGCCGCTGCACCAGGATTCGTATGCATGGAATCATTTATCATGGAAGCTGATGCTCCTGCAAACAATAATAATCAGAATAATAAGTCTGGTGTTACATTCACAAATGCTCAGGGTCAGCAGCTGAATGGTAATAATAATAACAAACAGCAAGGAGCTGTTTCTAATACAATAAGCAAACTTCTTGACTGGATTAAAAATCAGCTTGCTAAATTCTCAGGTAACTTCGAAAAGAAGTACAAACAGTACATCGATGAAGTTACTAAGAATGACCAGATCAATCAGGGTGTCAGCAAGGCAATAGCTGATGGAACATTTGTTCCTAACTTGACAAATATTCCAATGTATGGTATTGATACCAAAGATGCATCTCGTTTCACTAAGGGTATGTCAAAGAATGATGTACTTAATCTTTTGAATCCTTCAAACGAGTTCAATGCAACAAACGAGTCCTTCAGACTTCTCGGTATTGATAATAACACAGCTGCTGCAATCCAGAAGAACGCTAATGCTACTACAACAAACGATCCTAAGAAAAATGCATCACAGTTAACTGATGCAATCGTTAATTACTTCCTTACAGGAACAGCTGAACCTATTAAGAACTTCTCAGGAAAGATGGAACAGAAGGAATGGGATAAGCTTGTAAACGATCTCAAGAGTTGCACGGAATTTGTTAAGAAAGCTTCAGAAGGTCTCGCAAAGACTGCTGAAGAAGCCGGTCAGGCTGTCAAGGAAAAAATGGCTGAAGCACAGCAGTCAAACAACGATGCTCTGAAGAAACGTTGTGACGAAGTATCAAAGATGGTTGAAACTGTTTCAAGCATTTACGACAGACAGATACTTGTGTCTATCGGTTCTAAATTTTTCGCAAGCAGATATTCTCTCTACAGAGATATCGTTATAGGCTACAAGCAGCAGAATAATACACAACAACAGCCTGCTGCAAATACTACAAATAATACAAATGCTGAACAGACTCAGGCTCCCGCAAACAACGGTGGACCTGCGCCTATAAATGCATGATGAAAGGAGGTCATATTATATGAAAACTATACAGGAAGCTTTGGGAATAGATTCAACACCTGGTACAAGTCAGCCATCTACTACAGCAACATCCATCCAGACAAATCAGCCAACACCTTCAACACCATCAAATGATGCTGTTGTTAAGGCAAAAGCAAATGCAGTACAGCAGAAGGTTGAGAAAGCCGTATCTGAATCTGCAGATCTTATAGCTGCACTTGAATGTGTTGGTGCAATGTACGGTATTCCATCAACAAACATAATTGCAGATCCCAATGCTACAGGAATAAGAATCCAGAACGATAATATCATTGCTCCTCCTATAGAAGCTAAGAATCAGACTAAGCCAATCATTCAGGCTGTTGGAGGTGTTCTTGATTACATCTCTCAGAGAATCGATGATAAGCTCAATGACTACCAGATGGGAAACATTGACCAGGGTCGTATCGATACTGCTATAAAGAATGCTAATCCTGCAAAGGGTAAGTGCATTGGTAGATATGAGGATGACGAAGGTGGAGAGATACTGGCATATGATACTGGTTTAGTTGATATGCCCAATACACCTGCTGCAATAGCAAAAGTGGAAGAACTCCGTGCTTCTAATACAATTCCTACATATGTCCCAGGAGGCAGTAGTGCTCCGCAAGAATACTTCAACGACGAGGATGAAGAAGCAATTGATATGGATGCATCAGCAGATGATGTTGCAGGTGATGTTACTTCAAATGCTGAAGTAAATGATATCGCTGAGAATATCCAGGAATCTGCATATCATGTCAATATGTGTTCAAAGATGGGCAATACAACTCACCTCGGTTATGATCTTCTTCGTAAACACGGCTTTGACTTTGTTAAGCCAATAGATTCTATTGTGATGGAATCTAAGACAGAAGATGATGACAAGAAGAAAAAGGTTCGTACATCTGATATCAAATATATGAAATTTGATAACAAGGCTATTCTCAAAGCAGTTGATTACTTCAACGCTGCTCGTGAAAATCAGGAGAATGCCAGGCAGATGAACCTCACCGAGTTTGTTCATGATCCTAACTTTGAGAAAGCAATTGACTGTCTGAACAAACAGTTTGATTGCAGAATCAATCTTAGATTCATCCAGACAAAACCAGGTAGATATGAGAATGCGGCAACGCAGACTTTCAATGATATAAAGAAGAAGATGACTATATCAAAATCTAAGGGATTCCAGCTTGGAGGTCTTCCTATAGATATATTCATATACAACCATTATCTCGAGAGCTCTGCTCCTAATGATATAGAGCTTTTCGGTCAGAACATGGTTTCTACATTATGTCATGAAATATTCCACAACATTGCATCTGTTCTCAGACATGCTAATGCGACAGCAGGTATGTCTCTTGCAATGACCCTGAATCTTGCAGCTGCTGCAAAGACTCCTGAGGAGAAGCGTGTTATCATAACAAACTATGTTGACACAATTGATGAATTGTCTGGTAATAATTTGATCAATAAGGCAGCAAAGAAGAGAATGGTTAAACAGCTCACAACTCTTGCTGCAGTTGATGGTAATCCAAAGGCAATGAGAACTGTAGGAGATGCAGACAAGTATGCTGATCAGATGATCAAAGCTTACAAGAAAGCTATTAGTAAAGCAACACCATCAAAGGCTAAGTATGTATTCCCTGCAGTAATAACTGCGGCCGGTGTACTTACAGCTTGTCTCGGTGGTAGTGGTATTGCTCTCTTTGGCGGTTTTGCAGCTGGTGTCGGCGCTATAATGGGTATCGGCATGCTTACGATAGACCTCGATGAAATAGTGATGATGAAGAAATACGGTAGTGCAAAACTTTATGAAGAGTATTACTGTGATCTCTTCGCAGCAATGTACAAGCTTCCTAAGTTCTTCTTCGTAGGCCCTTCAAAGAATAAGTATGTTGCTAATGACTTCTCAACTGATAAGCTGACAGAACTGGCAAAACTTGAAGGAGAGTTCTCCAAAGCAATCTATTCAAGATATCCAACAGATCTTGAAAGAACACATGCAGGTGTTAAGGTTGCTAAACAGCTTCTTGAACAGAAGAATCTTGAACCACAGGTCAAGAAATATTGTCAGTGGATTGTGGATAACTTCTCAAATATTAACCATGCAAACATTGACACAATTTACAACAAAACTACATTTGATCCCAAGGAAGCAGAGAATCTTGATAAACACCTTGAGGATATAATCAAGGATAACAATGTAACTCTTACTGAGTCATTCCAACAGTGGATCAATAATAACGAAGAAATATTCTAATGAGGAGGTGCTGTAAATGAATGAAGAAATTCGTGATGAGGTTTTAAGTTCTTTAGACCTCATAAACGAAAGTGTTGATCAATCCATTCTGGCTGTGTTCTGTTCTGTCATTCAGGAATATGAAAAGATTTCCGTAATGATGGATAATACAGAAGATGATTATTACATCTACCAGGAAGGACAGGTATGGGATACAGCTACCGGTAAAGGTAAAGTTGAAAATGGATTAATGAAATTAATCGCATTCATACCACGTCTCTTCCAGGGAATCTTCAATGCAATAACTTCCTTGTTCAAAAAGAATAACGAGGCTGATATTGCTAAAAATTCTGAACTTGCAAAGAATGTTATTGCTTCAGCAAATGCACAACAACTGGCATCGGCTTCTGGAATGGTTGAGCAAGCAACTGAAGACAATCTCGGTTTTGATCCAAACAAGAAAGAGTTTGTGCTCAAGCGTGGTCTGAAGCACATAAGAAACTCAATATATATCATATTATCATTCCCATCTTTATTCAGTAAATTCATAACAAGACTTAAGGGTGGTGAAACACAATATGATGCCATGGTAAAAGAACTTGCAGACGTCCTCAGGGGAAAGAAAGACATTGATTCAGAAACTTTCTATTGCTCAGTCGATACATTACATGAACTCTACACAGATGGCTACAAAGCATCAATGGGTGTTCGTGGTCTCACATCTGAACTCTCAATGCTTCTTGAGAAGAAGATGAGAGAAGATTTCGAAAATGGTAAGAATGTCGAAAAGCAGGCTTCTGCAAAGAAACTCCTCGACGAAATATCCAACAGTTCAAAACATATCATGAGTGTGACCTTTGGTCTTAATATCATTTCAAAAGCATTATATGTCTTCGGTGGTCCTTTGTATCGTAAGTTCAAGAAGGGTGAAATCACTGAGGAAGATATCGAGCTTCAGAACGACAGCCAGGAAACTCGAGAGATGAAGAACAAGCTTAAATCTCTCAAGCAGCAGTATAAGACTGCAAAGGCTGACAAGAAGAATGCTGATAAGAAGCGTGAAGAGATTCTTGATCTTGAAGAAAAAATCAAGTATATGCAACAAAGAATCGATGAGATGGATATCAATGTCGATGTTGCCAAGAATTCTGATGAACGCGGCGACGTTCTTTGGAACCAGAAAGATAGCTCGGGTAAGAAGAGACATGCTCTTGCAGATAAGGGTCTTTTCGGAGGAGATAAAGAGACAAGATCTGATCTCAGCAGAAAAGAGAAGAAAGAAATGAATAAGGCTGTTCCAAAGAAAAAGAAAGCCTGATCATCAACACAACTGGGTGGATTGAAATATATCCACCCAATATAATTTAAGATAGGAGGTTTTTATTTTGATTCGTGACGAAGTTTTAAAGTCCATTGACTCTATAGACGAATCTTGTATAGATTCAGAGATGGCCGTTATGGAAGCCATGATAGCTGATTTTGAAAAATATTCAATGATCATGGAAAACTATGATGGTGATGTCGATCAATATGATTCAATATTCCAAGAAGGAAAAGTACTTGATAAGGTAAAGAAAGAGGGTAAGAAAGACAGTAACAAACTTGTTACTGTTTTAATGTTTATACCTCGTCTTATCAAAGCCCTTGTTGATGTCCTCAAGAAAAAGTTTAAGGACGCTGATATTGGTGACAAGATCAAGGAAGCCGGCAAGAAACTTAACAAAGAAAAAGACAAAGAGGCCAAGGTCAAAGAAATTAATAATGAATTCGATGGTAAGGCTGAATGTTATATTGATGAAAAGACAGGCAAGATAAAGTTCAAGAAGGATACAAAAAGTGTTATTGCAACAGCATCATACCTCATGGTCCTCACAAATTCTACTCTGAATTTATATCACAGAATTGAGAAAGAATTTGATTATGAGAATCCTTCAAAGATTCGTTCATTTATCGACGATATCGATAAACTTATACACGGCAACAAAGATGTCACAACAAGTGACATATTCGAGGGAGGTTTTGAAGCATTGGGTGATGCTTTGAAACACATTACGTCTCTTACGGGAGAACTCACACTCATCTCTGGTGGTGTTGAGAAAATGGCTGAAAAGCTTAGGATGCGTGACATGGCCAAGGATAAAGAAAATCCGAAGGTACAAGAAGCTCTTAAGAATACAACAGAACTCACCGGAAAGATGACAAAGCTTAATGCAATTATCACAGGAGCTGTTGGTTCAGTTTCAGTATTCGTTGATTTTGCAAAGAACATATTCAATCTCGGTGGTGCTGTAAAAGAAACAGCAAAACAATCAGAAGAAGATACTCTCGAAGCAGTTGACACATACATTACAGACGAAATTAGAAAGAATAATCCTCAGAAGAATGGTGAATCTGATGAAGATTATCTCCAGCGTCTCAGACGTGAAGCTATCAAGAATGTTTCTGATAAAGAAATCCGTGGCAAGATGAAGGATATCAAGAAGAAACATAAAGAAGATGCTAAGGCTGAATATAAACGTGAGAAAGAGGAAGCTCGTAAGGGCGGCTCTGACAACGATAGTAAGGAGGATGATGAATAATGGACGACAAGGAGAAAGAGATCACATTGGAAGAAGAAACAAACAAGGAACTCTCCAACGGTAAAGGAGAGGACGAATAATTCATTGAGGAGGTATTGTTATGGCATATAATAATTCTCCATTGGCTACTTACACAAGAATTTCACCCAACAGAAATTCACCTCGTAATCAGCCTATAACAAAAATAACTGTTCATCATATGGCAGGCATAATGTCGGTTGAACAGTTCGGTGCTCTCGTTGCTAATCCTGGTAGACAGATGTCTTCAAACTATGCGATTGGTAATGATGGTCGTATAGGTTTATTCTGTCCAGAACAGGATAGATCATGGTGTTCTAATTCACCATGGAACGATAACCGTGCTATCACCATTGAAGTATCAAACTCTGCATATGGTGACGCTTCAGGTTGGCCTATTGGAACAGCCGCATACAATTCACTCATAAAGCTTTGTGCTGATATATGCAAGAGAAACGGCATTAAGAAGTTATACTTCACAGGAAACTCAGACGGTTCTCTCACATATCATTACATGTTCAATGCAACAGGTTGTCCCGGACCTTGGATGAAAGCGCATACTCAGGATCTGTGTGATAAGGTAAATGCTTTACTGAATTCATCAACAGAACAAGCTGCTCCAAAGGTTGAAGGAAAGATCGTTACACTTGCAGCTGGAACAAACATCTATGATGCTCCCGGTGGTAAACGTGTTGGTGATATATCTGTATCAAACAAGTTTACAATCGTTGAGGAAAAGACTGTTGGTGATACCAAGTATGGTAAACTCAAGAGTGGTGCGGGATGGGTTATACTCGAAATAACCAAACCAACAACCAACACAACATTCAAAGTTGGTGATTTGGTTAAGATCAATTCTAATGCAGTATATTACAACGGAGGCGGAATACCTGAATGGGTAAAACGTGAAAACTGGTATATTTCTACGATATCAAACGACAGAGCAGTTCTTGGTCTTAATGAAGCTAAGAACAGAAATATCCAGTCTCCAATAAATACCAAGTATTTGACACTGGTTTCTGCTGCTGAAGAGAAGTCTAATAAGCCAGAACCATTCAAAGAATATAGAGTATCTTTGAAGTCAACAGATCTCGTGTTTATTACTGCTGGTGGTGCTACAAATGGTACCGTTGGTGCAACAGGTGTATTCACAATAGTGGAAGACAAAGTAATCAACGGTGTTACATACGGCAAACTCAAGAGTGGCCTTGGTTGGGTTGTTACTAAGACACCTGATGTCAAGAAGGGTGATAAAGTAAAGATTATCAATCCTATAGTATACGGCACAAACAAGAAGTTCACTCAGTTTGTATCAACATACTGGGTTCTTGAAGTAAAGGGTGACAGGGTTGTTATATCTTCAGATGGTAAGAATGTAACAACAGCAATCTCCAAATCAAATATTAGAAAAGTATGATTATTTTGGGGAGCATATGCTCCCCAAATATTTAAATAAGCAGGTGATTTTATGAATGACACAATAAACAATATATACGATGTTATCACCGAAGCATCGCTTGATGTATTTGAAGCAATCAACAATTATGAGAATAAACAACAATTCATTCAAGATGTTCATGATGATAGAATGATAACAGAATCATTCTTCAATGAATTGATTGAATCTACTCAATCTATATTTACTGAAGCAGCAACAGGTAATGCTCCTGTTGAAAATGAATATAGAACATACAGATTCGATTTTCTTAATCATAAACAATCTGGTGCTGATAACAACCTCAGAATTGCCGAACTCATAATCGGTGCATTCGAAGCATCTCAAAAAGCAAAGGAAGCAAAAGGTGAACCATGTAATCCGTTGAATGATCTATTGAAACATAGAACAAATATAATCCAGCAGATTATCAATAGATTATATGATGGAAAGAGTATTGCTATTGCTCGTTTATGTAAAATAATCGATAAATATAATAGCAGTAAATCTTGCTTTGTTAGAATAAATCGTATAGCCGGTTATAATGTAGCACAGAGAGCAACCGGTGATACTGGTAATAATTTCATACATGCGGAATTTAGCATGAAATTGCCAAAACGAGTTTTAACAAAGCAGGAATATGAGATATGTAAATATATCAAAAAAATCAAGGCATTAAAGAAAGAGCAGAATGAGATCCGAAAAACAAATGGAACGAAGGATGAACGTTTTCTTTCTTTAGCAGAAGAGATAGCTAAGATGCATGAAAATGCACCATACGGTTTCAATACAAAAAATGATACAGAAGTAAACAACATACTCAATGAAACATGCTTTACATCAAAAGAACAAGATAAAGTTCTTGTTGACTATAATTTCGCATTCCATCTTAATAAGATAAAAGATGTGGATGCTGATGTTGCAAAAGCAATAGACTATGTAAACACAAAAGCAAATCAATCAAATGATTTTAACGCTGATGAAGGTAATAATAAACCCCAAATAACAGCCTTGGGAAAACAATTCGGTTTATGTTAAAAAAATACACAGGGCTTAGTTGCCCTGTGTATCCTTCTTTTTATTTTCTTCATCGACAAGATACTGTTCGGGTATCAAGTCTGTTACGTCCGCCGTATCTTGATTATATTGATACGGTTCGGTGATCTCATTAGTTTCTTCTCCAATTTTGACATCTTCCAGTTCGTCTTCAATGGTTTCATCGTCGTCATCAAAGATGAGGTCATCATCTTGTTGATCCCACGGGATTTTGAATATATCTTTATTATTCATATCAATCCTTCTTTCTACAAAATATTATATTGGGGGCTCAAGGCCCCCGACTTACTTGTTACTTAATTTCCTGCTGATCCAATGAATCGGTGTTGCCATGAGTGCTAACGTTAATAATACCACAAACATTGGCAGCATGTAGATGATTGAGATGATTCCGGCAAGTTTACCATTTATCGTAATGGGCTACAAGGATGATGAAAATCGCAAGAATCATTAAACAAATCAGTGTGTTTGTTAACATACAATTCCTCCTTTAAAGCAAGAGAAAAGAATAAGCGTATTCTTATTCTTTTCTCATATTAATAATATATATTTAGAGGTATCATATTTTTGCCATTATTCTCTGGGTTTCTCTTTCTGTATCTCTGTTCCAGAGAACAAAAATTATCGCGGAGTTTCTCCGGAATAATATTTTTATAATAAAAAAGATAAAATCAAAACAGTAATATTGAGGGAACCTCATAAATTTGGTTCCCTCAAACTCCCTCCAGATTCGAATTGAATAAATTAAGATCTCACTTCGTTCGATCACAATTTATTCATTCTCTAAATAGATATATTATTCTTTCGAAAAGGAGGTACTGTAAACAAAATCATTTCTCAAATTAACCAAAGGAGGAATATCATAAGTGAAACCAAAAGAATTGGATTATCCTGAAGGTAGTATACTTTTCGATGTCAGGTATTATCGTAAACCTGAGTGTTTTGAAGTTGTCTATCTTGATCCAATAACACATCAGCTTGAGGTTAAATATGAAGAAGCTATAGTAGATATCTGGTTTCTCAAAGAAGAATATCGTACTAACACATATCAAATCTCTCAAGCTGAAATGGATAAGTGTTATCCAGTCTATTGCAAAGTATCTCAAATACCTTTAGCAATAGCTCAAAACATAGGAGGTGAATGGAAGAAATACTTTGATGAAAATTCAAAGACTAAGTCTACACATGATTTAGCAGAATATATGTGTAGATGTCCTTGGGTATTTAAAGCAGATTTTGTACCGGATGTATATTTCAGACTCCGGTGGTTACAGAAGTATGGTGACCAGATTGATGTATCTCAAGTCACATATGGTTTCCTTGATATAGAGATCGATGTAATAGATAAGACTGTTGATCCAAAGGATATCACTGATGTAACTCAACCAGTTAATGCGGTCACAATCATATTACCACATAAGAAAATCTGTGCGGTCTTAGTATTAGGACCAAGACCAAAACACAAGATACATCCTAAGTTCCATATGTTATTGGATAAACAGAAAGTGGAATTTGATTGGATGGTTGATCATCAAGAAGAATTCAAACGGATGATAGTTGAGGAAGATGAAGATAATAAAAAGTATCTTGAAGGATTTGATATCCGATTACATATCTTCGACTTCAATGATGAGATTAAATTGATTAAGACAGTATTTGATTATATCAACAAATATCGTCCTATGTTTATGACATCTTGGAATGCCAAGTTTGATGATAACTATTTGATGAATCGTATCTCATATCTTGGTTATGACCCAAGGGACTTCATGATTCCAAAAGAATTCAAAACAGATCATTTATATTATTCTGAGGATAAGTCAAATAACTTCTCATTGAAGAACTCTCGTGATTGGTTCCATACATCAACTTACGCAGTTTATATTTGTCAAATGAGACTGTTTGCTATGATAAGAAAATCACAAGCAGAACGTAGAAGTTATGGATTGTCATCAGTTGGTAAAGATCTTGCAGGAATAGATAAGTTGACACAAACTAAATCTGGATCCTTCAGACAGTTTGCTTACACAGACTTTTTGAAGTTCATATTATATAACGTCAGAGACGTTGTTGTGCAGTTCGCTATTGAGTTGGCGGCTGCTGATTTCCAGTCACTGGTTGGTCGTTCTTATATGTTCGCAACCCAATATTCAAAGTGTTTCCGGGAAACACATATCGTACGTAACATTCGTGAATTTATCTTTGAAGATGAAGGTTATGTTCAGGCATGTAAACTTATAATTGACCCCAATCTTGACACATCATTCAAGGGTGCGTTTGTTGCTCCTACTATTCATAATGCGCCAACCGGACAAATATTGAATGGTAAGAAGATAAACAACATAATGTTTGGTGTACTTGATGCTGACGCTGCTTCATATTATCCATCAACAAAGATGGGTATGAATATGGACCCAATGTCATTGTTGTTTAAGTGTAAAATAAACAACCAAGTATTCACAAGCAACCAATGTGTTAATCACTCATTCAATCAAGAATACCTGTGGTATGATTCTAAGAACAAACCACATGATGAAGATATGACAGGTCCTATAATAAACTCATATAAGAATGGAAATGAGTTGTCCTTAATGTCTAACTGGTTTGGTGAACCAACAATCTCAGAGATATTTGAAGAATTGGATGCAAGATTGTCAACCATTTCAAACTAAAGGAGGAATATAAATGGCAAAGAACAAATATGGAGATGAGAATATCCCGGACGTTGATCTTGGACCTCTGGCCATGAGGTACATGTGTCTGTTCGGCGTTAATATCAATCTCCAGAGAGCTATTCCTATGGTACAGGATGGACTTAAACCTGTACAAAGAAGATTCCTGTATCAGATGTACATGTTCCACAGAACATCAAAGGTTCGCGTAAATGTAATCATGGGTGATCTCATGAAGTTACATCCTCACGGTGACCAGGGTCTTGGTGACACAATCGCAAGAATGTGTCAACCATTTACAAATAACATCCCACTGGTGGAAGCAACAGGTAATGCAGGTAACGTAACATCTGGCGATGATGCTGCTGCACCAAGATATCTGGATATCTATTTACCTAAGTTTACATTGGATGCATTATTTGATGAATTCGATGGAAAAGTATCTATGAAACCATCATATGATGATACATCTACAGAACCTTTCTGTCTTCCTGCAAAGTTTCCATTGATTCTTGTCAATGGTACTGCGGGTATTGGATATACATTATCGTCAGAGGTTCCACCATTCAATCTGTCCGAGGTTGCTGATGCAACTATCAAGTTATTGAAGAATCCTGATGCCAAGATAAAGCTTGTACCGGATTTACCTACGGGATGTGATATCATTGTAATAAATGATGACACATTTGTTATGCAGTCTTCATTTGAACTTGATATGGCAAACTATGTAATCACTATTAAGAATACTCCATATCTTAAGTATCTGGAAAAGATTGATAATGATTTACGTGCTCTTCAGGAAAGTCCAAACAAGATACCCGAGATATTATCTGCTGAAGATGAATCTGAATTATTGGAAAATGATTTCAGATATGTCATTCGTTGTTCTCCATGTAATCTGTATAAGATACTCGATACATTGTTCAAACGAGTTTCAGGATTCCGTGATGGTATATCAACAAGAAACATGGTTGTTGTAGACACAGACTTCATGACAAAGAAGTTTAATACACGACAGATATTATCATCATGGATTCAGTTCCGTTTAGAATATAAACGAGGATGGTTCCTGAGAGAACTTGTTGAGAAGACTCATAGATTCGATATGCTTAAAGGTGTACTGTTTATGTTGTCTCCAAAGAATCTTGATAAGACAATCAAAACCGTTAGAGCATGTAAATCAAAAGAAGATATAATCCCAGCACTTGTGAAATTATACGATGGAGAAGTAACCACATCTCAAGCAAACTATGTTGCTGAGAAGAGATTATGGGAACTCAATTCATCAACACACAAGAAAGTCCAGGAGGAAATGGACCAGATCAACGAAGAGATAGTTTACATAAGAGAAATCGTTAATGATCCTAATAAGATAAAAGATGTCATAATAGGAGAAATTAAAGATATCAAAGATAAATACGGTTGTCCTCGTAGATCCAAGATACTCAATCTTGGTAAATCTGACAATGTTAATATTGGTATTGTACAGATACTTCTCGATGGTGGAATCGTATTTGCTGAAACAGAAAACCCAGAACATCTGGCATCTGATGTAACTCCTGTGACTGGTGATGAGGTTTGTCTTATAGATGAATTCGGTGGATTTCTTAAGGTTAATACACATAAGGTTCCTCATGATAAACCGATGACACTCACATCAATCGGTAAGAATGTTATGGGCAAATGTGTGGCTGCTGTATCTAACCAGAGCAATAACATTATCATGCTTACCAACAAGGGACGTATAAAGTATATGCCAATATCCAGAATACCTTCTAATGCAACAAGAAAACCATTGATTCCGTTAGGATCAGATGAATATATTGTGACTGTATTAGAGGTACCTGATAAAACAGCATCTGATATACTCATATACACAAACGACGGACTTGGTAAACGAATCCAGACTAAGGACCTCAATAAGGTTACATCAGTTGATTCTGTTGGTCAGTTCATTCTCTCGGGATATGAGGTGTCTGGTATGTTCTGTATTAATTCTAAGAAGCCGTATTTAGTCTATGTTACCAGACTCGGTCGTATTAGACTTAATCATTCCAAGTTCCTTATAACAGGAAAGAAGTTTGCAGATCCTAAACCGATAATAACATTATCACCTCAGGATGATCTTATAGCAGTATTCTGTGTCGATAAGGATCAGACTATTGTACTGAATCATGCAGACACAAGAACATCAACAATTCATGTTGATACATTACCTATATCAACAATGTCAATACCTCCTGAGAGACCTAAGCACGTTCCTGCCATCAAGGTAATCAGAGCGACATTATCATGATAATTTATATCCCGGGGGACAACCCCGGGATATATTAAATTATTTATAAGGAGAGATTTTAAATGCCTAACGAAAATGATTTTCTTATTACTGATACGGAGGATTTCGTATATGCTTTGGCAGACGAGTTTGCCAAAAATTTCAACAAGAAATTGAATGAATACAAAGATATCATTCCGCCCAGAATCAGAAAGAAAATAAACGTTCATATTATTTCAGATTTAACACACTGCATATCTCAGTGGACACGTACCGCATCAAAAGATGCGGCCATCAGACGTGATGAGTTAATAGATCATGTTACGAAGTTCCAGGAGAAATGGACACGAAGAAATGCAGTAACATGTACAGAATGGCATGTTGATAAGGAGGGTATCATCCATATAGACAGAATCGATGTATTGATAAAACTCGATTCAATACGAGCTCAAATTATTTCTCACATGGGTGAGCTTCCTGTTATCATAAATGAATTATTAAATGTAACTCCGTGTCATGAAGCAGGTCATGTAATTGATCATATTCAGCTCATGGAAGGAGCTAATTATGAGGAATATGAGAAGAACATAAATAAACCTGACAACGACGCATATGATGAATATTATAAATGGAGAAAAGAATTCGAGAAAACTCTTGATGAAAAAGACCGTATCGACGTAGAGGGTCGTAAGTTAATTTCACAAAAGTATTATCAGTGTCCAGCAGAGGCACGTGCTGATATACTTGGTGGTATTGATCGTGAGAAAGAGTTGAATACCATATACAGTAATATGCCTCAGAAAGGCCGTGTCGAAATCAGAAGCTTGAGTTTCGATGACAAAGAATTCAAGAGAGTGTATAAAGAATACAAAGAGCGTCAGAATCAAGAAAACTCATAAGTACAGTTCAAATAAAACACTGTATTTGAGAGGAGGTGATTACCAATGTCCGAAAGTTTCTTAGTAACAATTAAGGCAACATCGATAACTGTTTATCCTGGTGAGAAAGCATCATATATGTTGGAGCCACTATTGAACATGTTAACATATGAAGATGAATTTGCTGAAACAGAGAAAACTCTGGGTTTCTTATATGACTCTGATACGGATATATTATATCTGCACAAAGGAGTAGATATTAATTATCTTAAGAGATTATTAATAAACATAGAAGTTGTAAGTGACCTATATCATCCTTATAGAGAAATGAATTTTGAATACGAAGAAATCATTGCTCCTCGTGATGAAGATCAGGTTGACGTTATAAACTTCATTGCTGGTTTGAATCATCATTCAAACAATGTAGATCAATCTCAATTGTTTCTGGTAAAGAAACCGGGCTTTGGGTAAGACGTATTGCTCCGGTGTTGGATTGTGTAAGTATAAAGCTAAGACATTGATAATCATGCACCGAGATTCTTTGAGAAAACAATGGTTGAATTCATTGTATAACATGTCTGGATTGTCATCAAAATATGTTCATGAAATAGCAACGTCAGAAGAGTTATGTCGTATTGCAAAGAATGAACATGAATATGATTATGATGTCTATCTGATGACACACGCTACGTTCCGTGCAGGAATGAAAAGAATACCAAAGATGGAATATGCCATGCGTATAACAAAGAACCTTGGTATTGGTATGAAGATAATCGATGAAGCACATCTTGAATTTAGAGATACCATATTAATGGACATGGTTTTCAATGTAAAAAGAAATCTATATCTAACAGCTACAGATGGTAGATCATCTAAGGATGAGAATGCTATATTCAGACATGTATTCTCTAATGCATTATTCTATAAACCGTCTTCATTATTGACGGATAACCTACCAAAGAAATGGGTTGAATATGTTGCAGTAGCAATCAATTCTCATTGCAATCCTAATATATACAGATACAGAGTTGCTGGTGGTAGAGGAATGAGTAATGCAACATATGGAAAATGGGTCATTGCATATGATAAAAAGAAAACACATTTCAATTGTTGTAAAGACATTATAAAGGTCATATATGAAAGAGACCCACATGCAAAGATATTGTTATTCATGCCACTGATAGATTTGTGTGAAGAATGTGCATACTTCTTGAAAATGAATCTTGGCAAGGATGATCAATTCCAATATGATCTTGATATAAGGACAATCAACTCAAAGAATTCAAAACGCGATAATGAGAATGCTAAACGTGCTGATGTAATAGTAACCACGATTGCATCATGTGGTACTGGTACTGATATTCCTGGTATAACCGGAATCATATCATGTTCACCATATGTCAGTGGTATTACTGCAGAACAGGTGTTTGGTCGTATTCGTTATTGCGGAAAGGTCTGTCAGTATTATGATATATACGATAGATCTGTTCAGTTGGATGTATTCTGGTGGAAAGGTAGAAGTAAAAAATTAAAACATCTTGCATTGAATACGTTTCACATGAATTGGGAACCTGACGTAATCATTGATAACGAAACAAAATAAAAAAGAATCTTCGCGGGGGCTGTTGCCCCCGTTACGTGATTCTTTTTTCTATCGTCTGATCGTATTGCCTATATCTCGATCAGACTCCTAACTTTCTTTTATCCCTTTTTGATTGTTAAATTGATATAAGTATTATTCATAATTAAACCTCCTCGATATCGTTTCCAACATAATATGGTTTATCTGTTACTCCCATCCACTTGAGGATTGTTGTTGTCACACGATCAAGTTTTCGTGTGTCCTCGAATCTTGGGAGTATTGCTATCGCCTCTCCGTTAGAATCTCTCTGACCGTATGCGTTGTTTGTGTATTGTATCATGGCCCATACTATCTGACCAGAAACATAGTTTCTGGCTACATCAACGTCTGCTTTTCTCATTTCGGCAGACATGTTAGGAACCACAGGTGTAGAACCGATATCTCCCTGACCATCATTGGTCATAGATATCTGGAATCGATAATCTCTGAAAGGTGTCAAATAACCAACAACCTTTGTTTCTTCTCCTTTATTAGCCATAACGATTTCGAATGTGGGTGTTCCTCTCTTGGTGAAAGATGTTTCACCAAATGTAATATAAGTGTTATTCATAATTAAACCTCCTCTGCGTTATTAGCCTTTACTTTTACCTTTGACATGTTCATTTTAAATCCTCCTTAAATAATGAAAGAGAGATGAAATAGCGTATTCTATTTCTTTTCTCATATTAATAATATATATATGAAGATTCAATATAATCCTTCGGTAGCATACAAAACCCGGTAGCATAGATAAATTGCATGGATTATTCGAACTTTTGATATACATATTATTTATATGCGATGAATCTTTGAACAGCAATTCATCAAATACAACAAAAGGAGGTTCCAATATGAATTTCAGGAAATTTATAAAGACATACGGCATGGTTACATTGTTAACAAACCTATTGTCTATAATGGCAACTGTACACATCGGTTATCTATTAAGGGGATTCTTTGATAACATATGGCTTAGCTTCGTCATTGTTGGTATTGTTGCAATGACATGTGATGTGATGTTCATCACATGGTTAAATGACAAACTGTATGAAGCTTATCGGCGAAAAGTAATAGATGAAGCAACAAAAGAGTCTTCACCTACTGAATTCGATCTTGATGATGAATTTAATGAAATAAAAGATTTCATGGATGCAGGTATATTAAAATGAATCATTATTGGGCGGCATATGCCGCCCAATATAAATAATAAATCATTCGACAGGTGCTGTCCCCGCATTTGTAACATTTGTTATACTCTCATCTGATTCCGAATCATCAATAAACCCAGGTGTTGGTTTACACTTAGGAAACTCAATATCTGGTTTTAATTTCAGAAGCTCGTTCTCTAACCAAGAACGATATGCATTATTATCAACAATGATCCAATTCATGAGTTGATTTATCCTATTATTCAAAACAGTAATCTTGTCTCCAAGTTCTCTGTTTTGTTTACGGAGCTCATCAGACTCTGTTCTATGTGTATCTGATAATTCTTTTAATTGAGTACGTATGTATTCATTCACCTTCTGTTCGGTTTCCTGTCTGTTAGTGTCCACTTGCTGTTCAAGTATTCGTGCTTCTGCCTTATACTTTCGGACACTAAGCAACGCCACAATAGCCGATGCTATGCCGCCGGAACCCACAACAGTAGAAACTATTGCAAGAATTAACTCTGTATGACTCATAACATTTTCCCCTTTCTTAATAGAAAAAGATTGCCGTGTTCTCGGATACACGATAAATTTCTTTACAATCGAGTTTGATAATTTTATTTAACTTTTAACAATAAAATATGGTGGAAATTGGCGAAAGCCGTTGTACACCACATAATCCTATTTTCGAAATGTGTATGTAAATATAAAACAAACAATCGTGACAAGAAAGGTTCAGATGGTCCAAGTGTTGGGTAAATATATATAAGGTCCAACATGTAAACAAGCAAACCCCAATTAACGAAAGGAAGTTTTATATGAACAATAACAAATTCAATGAGGAAAAAAATAACGGCGTCGTCCGTAAGAGAGTAATAGAAAAGATCGGTGATCATAAGAAATCAATAGCCGGTGTCATAACTGGAGTGATGCTGGTAATGATGTTAACATTCTTGACATCATCAAATACTTTTGGTCCCGCATCTGATGCAGCTGATGATAGATCACAACTTAATATTGTTAATGTATCTTATTCATCATCAGTTACAGCTATTACCACATCGACAATTAAGATGTCATCAACAACATCCTCCTCATTGACATCAACAACATCGAATAAATCTACAAGTAATTCAACAACATCTACTGACGGGAAAACAACTGTTGCTTCTCAATCAGAAACAACTGGAGTTACTGAAGTTGAAGAAACAATAGTTGAAGAGGTAGAAGCAGCTGTTGACAATGCAGTTGAATCTAATAATGATACAACTGAACCAACTTCTGAATACATAGTATACAAGCCATCAACTCATTATGTTCATAAGAATACATGTAGATGGTTCAATTCAGATTGTCAAGAAATAACATCAACTGAAGGAATAGAGTGTAGAAAATGTTCGGAATGTAATCCGGATATTGAAATTATCACTCCTTATAATCCACCACAGCCACAGCCTGCAGCAAGTGGTTCTGCTCTGGATTGTATAACTGAAACTGAATACATTTATCTGTGTAACACAGTCGCAAGAGAATATGGCAGCGACTGGGTTTCTGTATACGACAAAGCTTGTGTCGTAGCTGTTGTAATGAATAGAGTACGTGATGGAGGATGGTCAAATGGTAATCCTTCAACAATCTATAATGTAATTACAGCACCATGTCAGTTCAATCCTTCATACTGCACTGACTACTATCAGTCATGTGTCACACAGTCCTGCAAGGATGCAGTAGATTACTATTTCGCACATCAGTCTGAGTTCCCTCATTATACAAGTTTCTGGGGAGATGGCAGATCTAATCATTTCTCATAATATTTAAGTATTTATTCAGGGGAAGGAATTTAGGATTATGAAAAAAGGAAGCAAAATAAAAACAGTAGAGATCTCAAATAACGGATATCTTTCAGCAAAAGATGAATCTGATTCCGAGATAAAGCTTTCCCGTTCCGAAAGAAATGCTTTATCTGATTACAAGAACAGAAAACATTACGTTGAAAATATCATCAAGGCATTTGGTGGAAACCAAGATGTCTTATCATCCGAATTCACCGTCTACAAAGATGGTGTAATTAAATTTACATACACTACAAAAACAAAAACATATGAATGACAGTTTGGTGGGGGCATATAGCCCCCACCATTTCTGTTATTTTTTTTTATTCATCTTCGTCTTCTGAAGAATCACATGCTTCTTCGGTATGTTCTTCTTCAGTTCCGTCGATGTCTGCGTCGTCTTCATCAACTCCATCAATAACTTCTGTTTGGTCTTCTATAAACTGACCAAGGTCGAATGAAGGTGTGTCTGTTTTGTTAAGCTGTTTGCCTATCTGGTTAACACCTGTAGCAGCAGAACCCGCAGAGATACCAATGAAGATTGCCTCAACAATGTTGTTACCCATAGCAACATCAGGGATATAATATCCCACGATACCAAGAATAACACCAAATACAACCGAGAATATCGGAATGTATTTAGAGATGTCTTTCTTGAAAACAAGCTTAGCGAATGTTTTCACAAATTCATCAAGCATTGTTACGAATGAAGAGATTGTGATGATTGAGAATTCTAACATGATAATTCCTTCTTTCTGAACATATATTTTTATATTGGATGAACGTTGATAACAGTTCATTACATTTCTGTGTGAAGGAGTGATACAACATGAAGAAACGGTTTAAACCAACTGATTGGGATAAACATCTTGGGTTAGATCCTACTACTGACGATGAACCCATTGATTCTACCCTTATAGAAGAACCTATCTATGATCCGTTGGATAATCCGAAAGACCATCCTAAACTTATACCTGAGGTAAAATATGGAGGTAAACATGAAGGAAGAGAATAAGGGTAAGAAAAACCCGACTGAGTCATTGAGACTCGAGGACGTACTTAAGCGTGTATCTGATACCCGCAAAAAGAAGAATAAACCAAATAAGAAAAGGAGTAAATAATTATGAATCACAAAGATTTACTGGACTCTGTCATCACAGGTATGGCAGCAAAGGAAGAAGCAATTGAGGAAACAAAGACCATTGATGCAGATGAGGCTCTTGAAACTAACGACAACTGTATCAAGATCAATCTTGCTGTTGGTGCAGAGTTTGAACTTGATGCAACAACATTTGACTGGACTGGTGCTGTAGCTCATATTCCTCAGATGATGGCTAATGAGAATGAGTTCGTAAAGCTTCAGACAGGACTCATAAATGCAGCTACTGATGATTCTGATATGGCTAAAGCATTCATTGCTGACAGTATCAAACAACTCACAGCATATCTTGAGAGTTATGATGTACACATTGACTACAGAACCGTTTGTGCAGGTCTCACAGATCATCAGCTTGCACAGGTTCTGTTGTTTGATGCTAACAACATCACTAAGACTTTACTTCATCATATAACAATGTATGATGCAATAAGATTCATTTCTGCTTCTGCTTCTTCTGGTCCTGTCATGACGGGTGTTGATCTCGCATCAAATCCTGATGAATCTGCTGAAACAGGTGTAGAAGTTGGTGGAGGTCTCGCTGAAGACGATGCCATTTATCTCGTAGAAGCTTCTGCAGGAGAGGGTGGTCTCGCCATAGATAATATCGTTGCTACATCAGACTATCCTGTTGACTCAGTTGACGTAGTAAATGATTCTGGTAACGGCGGTTACACAGTATATGTATCCGCAAAGGATGTTACTGGTGCACGTAACAAGGCTATGGAGCTTCTCGGAATGAGACCTACGGTGTATGAGTATGATGATGAAGCAACTTCAAGTGGTCTTCTTGAAGATGAGTCTATCTACAGTGCACTTCATAATGAAACAATGGAGGAGGTTGCAGAATGATTTTATATAAACCAGCTGTACAGTTAGTACATAAAATCGACGGAGTAAAGATACTTGCAGAGTTAGATACTGCTGCAAGAACATGTTATAAGTCAGAGGGAAAGATGACCGTTGATAATCTCGGTAATGTCGTTAAGAGCTGCATCAAGAATGGACACACATCCATTCTTGAGCACGTTCAGCTTTCATTCATACTCTGTCTTGATCAGGGAGTTCTTAGAGAACTCACCCGTCACCGTCATGCTTCATACTCAGTAGAATCTACCAGATACTGTAAGTATGATAAGGGTGTTAAGTTTATTGAACCCATTGAATTCAAGAAAGATTCTGAAGCATGGATCATGTGGAGAAGGGCTTGTAATGCATCCGAAGGATATTACCAGGATATGTTATCAATCGGCTGTCAGCCCCAGGAAGCAAGAAGCGTGCTGAACTTATCGGTAGCATGTGAAATGCGTTTTTCGATCAATCTCAGATCTCTCCGTAATCTCTTGACTTTAAGATGTGCAAAGGGTGCTCATGCACATATAAAAGAGATATTCATCCCAATGTTATTATATCTCCAGCAAGAGATTCCTTATATCTTCGATGATATTACTTTTGATGAAGACTTCTACAACCAGTATCTCTCAGATAATAGATGGGAATCATATATCACTGAAGATATTGCTGATGGAGAATGGGAAGAGATCATAGAAGGTGCTCGAAACAGATTTGCATTAAAAAATATTGAAAAGGAGAAAGATTTAAATGTCGAAGATTCTGCATCATAACGATGACGACGGCAGATGTGCTGCATACATTGTTAAAGCATATCTTATTAATCCAATGGAGGTAATCTCTCCCAAGGATTTCATTGAATACAACTATAACAGTGATCTCACAAAGAGATATCCTGAATTAGTAGAGAACGAGACAGTCTACATTGTTGACATCTCTATGTGTGAAGCTGTGTTAGATTTTGTTCAGCATGTAATTGCTTCTGGTGGTAATGTTATACATATTGACCATCATGCAACAGGTATTGCATATTATAATGACCATAAGGACGAAATCGATCATAATCATTATACACCTTTCATGAAGGCAGGTATATCCGGTGCAATGCTTACATGGATATATGCTGACATATTCAATGATGAGGGACGTAAGAATCCTAATGAAGTCAAATTCGATTTCGATGATGATAATCTCCGCAACAGATGTTGCCTTGTTGATGAGAATGGTAATCCTATAGACAAGGAAGGAAATTCAATCGTTGTTGAAAGAAATATAACTCCTGTACCGACGGTACTCAGATTCATTGATGATAACGATATCTGGAAACAAAAGATCGTTGAGACAAAACCATTTGTATGGGGATTCAAACTCACTGAGAACAAGCACCCACTCTCTCAGATATGGGTTGAATTATTTGATGAGTCTGATGCACGCAGTCAGGCCCAGTTCATAAACAACATCATCAACAATGGTACAGTTATACTCAACTACTGTGCTGCTGTTAATGCAAGAAATCTTGCTTCTGGATTCTATGTTGTTATCAATGGCAACTATGTTGCTTGTGTAAATAGCATAGATGGTAATTCAATGATCTTCCAGGACATGTACGATGCATCACCTGCAGTATGTAAATTCGCATTTGATGGCGAAAAATGGTGGTATACATTTTACTCGAAAGATAATGGTGGTGCTGACTGTGCTGCTATCGTTGAATGGTTATCACGTGAATATGGTGATACATGCGGTGCTTTGTCACATGGTGGACATATTCATGCAGCAGGAGCAACATTCAAGAAGAACGTGTTTGACCATTTACAGATATTCAAACAGGAATTTTTGGATAAGCGTAAACAGATTCGTATCGATAAAGAAGTTGCTGCAGAACAGCGTCGTATCGATGAAGAACAGCGTAGAATCCAAGCTCAGCAGGAAAAGCTTGCGGCAATACGTGCAAAGATTGAAGCACGTGAAGCTGATCTTGAAGAAGATGACTTTGAATATGACTTTTAATTATATGGGGGCTTCACGCCCCCATATTTTTTTAGGCTTTTATGATCGCCTCTAAAGGCGTTGTTTGCGGTTTCTTTCCGTTCAATGTTTGTGATAAACCCACATTCATTGAACGTGATATATCCTGAAATAAAATGCCTTGAAGTACGCCAGCCTGTTGAACTGCTGAACGGAATGGGAGTTTGGTATAACTCATTTGATCAACACCTGGATTACGTCCAAATGTTGTTGCAAATGAATGATCTCCTGAACGACATACACGTCTTGCGAGAATTTCATATGTTATTGATGGACCGGTGAGATCGATACCATTGATATCAAGACAACGGAACATCATTTCTGTCATAAGATTATATGGCACCTGAGGAGACTTTGAATACAAATAGATTTGGTTAATGAAAAATTCAACATTAGCAACACTCTTCTGAATACCAAGAGAACATATCTCAGAGCCCGGATCATATGTAATGATGTAGTTGTCTATGTCTTCCTGTACGTCGTTGTATAAATTGAAATTCAATGATGCTGGTACAATCATCATTGTGGAAAGAATCTCATTATCATCCTTATCGTAGAACTTAACAGGGAATATGCCCATACAAGAAATAACAGTTGGTTCACGAGAGAATTCATCAAGTTCTTCTAATAAACGAGGAATAAAGAACTTAACTTTTGTTTTATTTATCATTATACCATTCTCTACAGTACAGAAGTTATTCTTATCTAAGAATAAATATTCCTGTGGAATGATACCTGCATTCTGTGACAAGTCGTGTTTTGATTTAAGTTTGATGTTAAGCATTTTCTGTGTTACTTGTGTAACAAGAAGACCGACGTTTGTAACACCCAGATTATGGAATACTCTACCGGCACACTTACCACATATTGCATCACGCTCACAACATTGTGGAGAATACATTTGTACAGTCTTGCCGATATAGTTATTGATATTATGCAGGTCAGTTAAAACTCTCTTACCATTATCATTGATATATCTGAAGAGAGCATACTTTGTATTATTTTTTGTTATTGTGAGTGGAATTGTTGATGAAGTACCACAATCCGAATTGGGATTTGGATCTATGTGTTCTGACTGGAGAAGTGCAAGTATTATCTTTGCCATATAACCAGCATCAGCAGTACCTACGGCCGAAGGATATGCACCCGCAAGCACTGAGTTTGCGAATGCAGGAATATCTTTCTTTTGCACACCGTTCATCAATGAATTTTCAACAACATCATACCTGTTCGTTGAGTTATTGAATACGGCACCTCTCATAACATTTATAGTCTTATAGTTGTTATCAAGATTACCATCACCAGAACGGTATAAATCATAACCAGAATCCTGTTTGAGATTCTCACGAACGATGCCCATCAATTCTTTTTCAATCTTATTAACAGCCATTATCTGTACAACAGGATTGTTTGATTTAATATCTGCTTCATATTGCTTAAATAATTCTGCTTTACGTTTGTTTACATTATCCATTGGACGGATAAGCGATGGTGTTATTGATACTGATAAGAATGATGCACACCAGAAACCTAAACGATCTCGAGAATCAATATAATCACCAAGCTGCTGTATTGTTATCTTATCAAGGATAGCGAGGTTATTAACTTCTGCCGTGAGTGTATTAAGACCCTTTTTGTCAATAGGGGTATTCCAATATCCGAGATGTTCAATGATACCGGTTCTTTCAAGAATGTATCTATTAAACAATAGCATTCCTGTCGTAGTAGTCACAGTACCGTTTACCCACTTATATTCGTTTGATGATAAATCGATCACTTCTGTTGGAACAAAGGTAGACTGTCGAAATTGATTTGTTTCTTTATCATGATATGATGCAAACATCTCTTCAAGAAATGTTTTTGTTATACCACTTATATCGGTATTAAGAATCTTTTCTTTTGCAAGAGAAGCCATGTATTACACAACCTTTCGTTTTATTATTTTAATAACTCATATACATATTATTTATATGGCAAGAACAGAATCACATGAATTGAAGCATTATTCTCAATATCATTTCAACTCTTGTCCAGTGTTTGTTACAGGGAGGTGAACAAGACAATGCTGGATAAATTCGTAGTATGCCATACAGACGATGAAGATGATGATTGGGATCTCAGTGACCTGTCAGAAGCACTGGGTTCCACAATGTAAGCAAAGGAGGAATTTTATGGAACTAAAACAAGCAATAAAAGTTTGTAAAGTACTTGAAGACTTTACGAACAAAATTGACATGACAGTTCCCATGAGTGATTTAATGATCCTCGGAGAATTAAATCCTCATTTAGCAGACAATATTGACTTCCTGAATCGTTGGATAAATAACGACGTAACATTTGAAGTTGATATTCCTACTACTGCTACAACTGAGACAACTGAAGTAATTAAGGCTGTCTCAGATAAAGAGCCATGGTTAGCTGTGGCTCCAGACGCCGATTGGCGTAAAGTAAGAGACATGAATCTCATGGTCTCAAACTATGGTCATGTCTGGAACATTGATTCCAAGAAACTCATGAAGCAGCATCTTCGTGATGGTGACATGAGGATTTCTCTTGGATCAGATGTATCCAGAGACACCAGAAGAGTGTCTGTTCTTGTCGCAAAGGCTTTCCAAATTAGATCACCCGATAGGTCTTCGGACTTCATCATTGAGTTCAAAGATGGAGATCGTCGCAATCTGAAGGTAGACAATATCTACTGGAAGAAGCCGACAGGAGAATACGTGGAGACACGACGTTACATGATCGAAGACATATGTCGCAGAATCTTACAGTACGATGGCGACATCGAAAAGATCATGCCACTGTATGAAGATGCATATCCTTCCGTATCAAAAGCATCGGTTGAACAGATTAGAGATAAGAAGTTATTCACTGAAATATCGGATCTGTTCTTCGTGAATCTCTCTGGTAAGATATATCCACGAACAGACGCAATGGCTGTGGATACTGATGCAAACCAGGGAATGGATGTAGGTGGTTTCTTCAGAATGTCCGGTGATAAGAAACTCACTGGGGAACTTATCCGTGATAAGATAAAGCGTGGTGATGCTTTATCTTTGGATGAGAAGGTCATAACAGTATTTATGGCAATGGATGTTATTGGCATCAACAAGGCTAATGATGTCAAGAAGATATCCAATGTCGTAAAGAATACTTTCGGATGTGATATCGGATACGATTTCATATCACAGATAGTCAACGACTATACATCTGACATCACCGAAATGTTTAGAGAGGGGAAGAGATAATGTGTTATGTTAGAAAAGCAGTCGACATGGCAAACGCAATAGATGAGTTTGTCGATGAAATCAATCGATATAAAGTAACAGTCGACGATATAAATGACATAGGATTCTTCAAGCCTGAGATACTTGTTACTTTAAAGACTATTCGGGATTGGCTGACGTCATCAAGAGAAGAAGTCAAAGTAATCGAAGAATATGATGTTATTGTCGAACAACAACAAAAATCTCTTCCCGGATTCGAAGAACTTGATGAGTTGATCGAGGAAGAAGTGGTCGAAAACGAGGAATCGGAAGAAGCACCTACGGAAGAAGGACTCGTTGAAGAAGAACCTACAAAGGAAGAATCTGTGAAAGAAGAAGTTGTTGAAGAAACATCAAAGAGAAAGTATAACAAACTTTCGGAAAAGAATTACAGGTTTATCGCCGGATTCATCGCTGATAACTTCGATGGAGTTGATGTGAAGACAGCAAGAGCCCAGTTAGTAGAAAGGCTCCCTGGATTACCATTTAGATCGGTATACAGATTCATTGAGAAGCAGACGTGGAAAAAGATATCCGATGAATACTTTACTCTCGATAAGAAGAATGTAATCCATGTTGTGGAAAACCGTCCAAAGGACGAAGCACAGGATTACATAGAAGAATTAATATCGAATATAAAGTACCCCGATAAATTCCATAAGACTCTTAATGAGTTTGGAATAACTGATGAAGTTCAGTGGAAGGGACCAATGAACAATCTTGCAAAGGTAAACTGTGAAATGGAAGCCATAGTTGCAAACTTTCCTGACATAACGGCTTCCGCATTAACAACATATGAGGTTGTCAAGAAGGCAATGATTGTTGGTGGTCTTATGAATGTAGGCCTGTCTGATTTGGATATGGTTATCATCATTGCTTCTACCATTCAGAAGGTTGGTAAGCGAAAGATTGGTCGTATCGCGAATTCTGTTCGCAAGCAGTGGAGTGTTGGCAACCTCCGCTCTGACCAGATATATGCTGTATTAAACAAATCATGGTATCCGGATATTGTAGCAAAATACGGTATTTAATCATATGGGGGCATCATGCCCCCATATTTTTTTATATTCCGATTTTAACAACGTCTTGTTTGATTCTTACATAACAATCGATATACATTTTACCAGTAGCAGCATCGAGAGTTACTTCATAATATTTTCCATCGGGAAGTGTTGTTGATAATAATGCTTTGTGATTCCATAATACGAATGAATATGTTACCACATAAACATCATCATTTACATTTAATTCAACTTTATCCGTTGGATCTAATCCTTGTTTTGCTGCTTGAAGAACCCAGTGTTTAGCAGAACGGATAAATTCTTTTGAAGTCATTTTTAAATCCTTAACATACTTAACGTATTCCTGAACTTCTTCTTTCGGAATATCAGATATGTTTCCGTCTTTGAATGTAATTTTCATAATTGATACACTCCTTTTATAATTTTTATACATATATTATTATTTTGACATTTGTGCCACAAATGTCATATTAATAAAAAGTCATATGAAAGGAGTGTATTTAAAATGCAGATACACGTAAAGAACACACAGGATGATGGAGCTCTTGGCTTAGCTAAGTCAGTAGTAATCACTTTCTTTAGGCAAGTAACTATATTTGGTAAAGATTACACCAAGATAGTATACATGCATTCAAAGGATTCATTCTCCGTTGAAAAGGTTGGTGATGATGTTAACCTTGATGAAAATGTTCAGGTTATATCTGGGCCGCGTGCCGAGGAAATAATAACTGACATGATTAAACACGAGACCAAGAAAGGGTCAACCTTTGTATGGAATGGTGCTCACTTTAAGTGTCCGGCTGATCTCGGGATGTTAAAAGAAGAAATGATTTATGAGCAGATTCAGTCTGGTAGGTATGGAGACCCATTCGGTTGGGATCCATTGGTAAGAGATCCAATCGAAACAGAGGAAGAAAGAAAAATACGGCTTGAAGCTGAAAAACATCACGAGGAAGAAAAAGAAAGAAAACTTGATGAGTGGTGGGAAAGAAACAGTCCCACATGAGGAGGTTATTCAAATAATGAAAGTAGTAAACAAAATAGATTCGTTTACTAAATTGACGAAGTCAGAACAAAATGCAATTAACACAGGTATCAGTAGACTCAAGGAAAGAGTAGATACTTATGTTAAGTACGGGCATTCACTTGATGAACGATTCATGGATGATAAACTCATTCATGATGCGTATACATGCAACGGACGAAGATTCTTTCTGTATAAATGTAGAATTAAAACGACATCACTGAGATTGTTGTATACTGTTGAAGGAAAGAATATCGTTGTGATATCACATGTAATCAAAAAGAATTCAAGGTATGAATACTTCAATTACTTTGAGAATGCATGTGAGGAATATATGCATGCATTGCATAATAAGAAAGACAAAGTATCAATAATAACACAATAATTTGAGGGGGCATTAGCCCCCTCAATATTTTTTTTGTTATAGTCCAATTTGTGTTAATATGTTAACCACAATGAACCCATCTGTTGTCAGTTGTGGCAGTTCCATTCACACCTATTGAACCAGCAGACCAGTAGGTCAATGTTATAACTGATCCAGCTGCATACTGATTTGTTATTCTTGTCGTGCCATTTACGTAGCAATTAACTGCACCGGTTGTTGATCCATTCGTGAGAGTTAGATTGAGAGTAACCGACGTTGTTGTCGATGAATATGGTAAGTAGTATGCAATCGTTAGTCCATTATATAACTCAGAAACATCTATATTACCAGTCCATACAGAAGTCGATGCTGATTGTGTTCCCTTGACAGCATATATACCAGGTGCATTCTTTATACGTGCTAATGATGATACTACTGTACCGGTTGCATCTGGAAGTGCCGCAGATCCTCCTCCACCACCTCCACCACTGACTTCAGCCCAGGTTCCGTCGCCTCTTAGGAAATATGTATTTTGTCCAGCCATAGGTGCAGGAACAAGACCATGTACGCCACCTGTATCAGCAGTAGCACCAACGAAATCAGTACTACCCTCAATGGACAACCAGTGACCTGATGATGATAAGAACTTACCAATATCCGTTATTGTAGGCGCAGGAACAAGTCCTTTACGACCAGGATATTGTCCATCTGTACCAATGAATACTTCCGGATTACTTAATGAATCAAATTTCTCACGATCTTCTTGTGACCATATCTGATACGGCATCGCAATAGTATCAAGAAATTCTTTATTGGTGTGAGTGTGTGCCTTATCTTCGAGGTCTGCAACTCTTTCAGTTATAGGTCCATCATCATAATTATGAAGATTATTGAACTTATTTCTGTCGGTTTGAGACCATAAGCTATCTGATGTTATTGTGTCAAGGATATCTTTGTTGTCATGTGTGTGTGATGATTCATGAATTAATTCACGAATCTCTGTATCATCATAGTTTTCCAGTCCAGCAAGTTTTTCTTTTTCTGGTATAGTAAATGGTGCAGTAATCTGATCAAGGATTTCTTTGTTTGAATGAGTATGCATCTTCGGATACATCTCATCAACTTTTTCTTTGACAGGATCAAATAATTCATGGAATTCTTCTTTCTTTAAATATTTAGAAAGATCCACATCCTTGAATTCATATCCAACAAATATCCACTTTGTGCCATTCCAAAGATAAATATCTGGATCTATTTTTATAGACGGAGATGATGATTTAACAAATCTCACATCACCGAGTTTATTACCATCTAATGGTAATTCCTCTTTGTCATCATACTCATCCGTTGACATTATTGCCATTCTATTTAAATTTTCAAATAGAATATTGATTTCTTCTTTTGTATAGTATTGAGTAAGATCAGCTTCACTTGTTATGTATGGAAGTTGTGCATAATATTTATTGCCTTCACCAATTTTTATTTTGGTTTTGCCATCTGGTGTCAATTCAATGCACAAACATCCGCGAGGTACGATCCAATATTCAACGGCACGCTCATTCCATTGTGCAGATGTCTTCACAACATGTTGATGTGAATCATTGTTAGGCATAATAACTCCCCTTTCTTATTAAAATTTACCAGGCGGTTCGGAACAACATATCACATAAGTTCATTGGAGGTGATACTATGTTTGCAAACGAAGTCAAGTATTCCGATTACAACGTAATTAGTTTTAAAATAGATGATGAATTATTATATAAGATATTTTGGGAAGCAACATCTCGTTTCTATTATGATTTGAAAATAAAAATAAACGATAAATCCCCAAATGTTTTATATGTTGACTACTATAAAGACTGGTTGGTTATTCTTACTGATGAAGAAGATGATACACTCATTGAGAAACCAACAATCGAATTCTTTGTAAACTTGACATGGAAGTTTCAAAGATTCAATAAACTTGTCAATGTTCGTAAAGATGAAATAGATCAGATATATGAGAAATGGGCATATGATGGTGATGTAATGAAAATGGTTGAAACAAACTTTGACGATGAATCACGCAATGATCTGTTTAAGTTACATCTTGAAGAAGAGCAACTGGATAAAACCAAGAAGCTTGTTGACAAAGAATACACTCCGTCAAATGGTATTATTGATGTTGACTATGTTGAAGTCACAAATAATCAAATCGGAATGAATAATAACGGGGGTTAATACCCCCGTTTATTTCATTAATTCATATACATATTATTTATATGAATACCAACCAAACAAATTTAACTGGTATTCAGAAAGGAAGTTATTATGGTTGATATCAAAGGTTTAGACAAAGCAGAGGTTCTTCTCGCTTTATGGAAAGGATCTCATTGCCAGGGTCTTTCATTCCTGGCGTTAGCATCAGACGGAGTATTCACAATCTATGATGCAAAGACTCTCATCGAGAAGAAGATGTTCAATGAATGGCGGAGAACAAAAGAGTGGGATGAAAACATGCCCTATAGTGTTGCCGAACTTGACGGAAAACTCACCAACGAATTCTATGAATGGTGTAAAGAAGAGCACACATTCAGCATGTACTTTGACTATGTGAATGGTCATGTAATCAAGTGTGACATCGGCGGTGATTCATTTGATGAGAGACTCTATGATCGTGACTGTGGCGAAGGTCATGCCGCAGCAGTAATCGAAGCTCTCAGGAAGGGTGAGGGTGATTACACACCACAGAAGGACGGAATCGATGAACCCTTGACTGCATTCGCAACGGGTCTCAAGAAAATGATTAAAGAACAGGAGGAAAATAAATGAGAAATTTAAATATAAAAATAGCTGAGAATGGAACAGTTATATTTGATCCAGAATACTTTATTGAGGGAGAAAACTATGTGGTTCCTTTGGATGGAGACATAGAAGAGATGAAACTGCGTATGTATGACCTGTATGGTTTAATCTTTGAAAATGATAAACATGTCTACGGTCTTTCAATAGAGAAGTATGCTAAAGAAATAATGTTCACCGAAAATGAGTGCTCTTTGAAAGCCTCATTCAAGAAACTTAATGATGAAAAAATGATATACCGTATCGGAAAAGAGGTTGGTATATTAACAGAAGAAAAGCAGCTATTTTCACCTATGTTTCAACAAGATGGACTAATATTCCTGATGAATAATAATAACGAAATAAGAACTCTTTCAAGTACAACAGGATCATATGAAAAGGTTTTATTAAAGAGACTCGGTTCATTAGACGTATCAGTATTAATGTATAATACAGAAGAGTTCCTTAATAAGTTAAGAAAGTAAAGAAAATCGTATATAAGAATTACGACTTTACATTTGAAGATATTGACAAGAAATCTCTTATCCGTAAAACACCGACATTCGATGAATTTTTCAGAGATAAGCCACTACTACTCTTCTGCAAATCGAGCAATGGTTATGTAAAATACCCATCAGATACTATGCGATCAACATATGCTGTTGTTCGCGACAAAAAGAACCTTTCATTCATATGTGACGTAGAAGAAGATTTTGATAAAGCCATTGAACTGATTGTACCAACAAATGAAATCAGACCATCATATTATCTGTTTAATAAGATCATTGGTTCTGGCGTAGTTTAACATCAAAAGAGGATGATATAATGAATAAGAGGATAAAGAAGAAACACAGGCCGCGTTTCAATCTTAGATTGATCGGGTTTAGCTTCTTTGAACTTGAACAGGTGTTGGGACATGAGATCGATCATAAAATAAAAAGATCACTGGCAAATAGGCGATATCGCGAATATCGTAAAGAACCAAAGAATGGTGTACTGATTGAACTCACAACCAGTATGCTGGAGAAAATGTGGACGACCGCAGTTGAACAATCATTTTATCCAATGGATTATTATGGAGGAAAATAAAAATGACAACTGAAGAGCTTGGTAGAATGAGTAAAACAAATTATGATGCAGAAAGATATATTACTCTGTATCAGAATAATGCAAGAGATGTTCTCAGCTTAATAGATGGAACACTCAAACTTACGAACCATGCATGGTTTGAAACGCTTGATATTAAGCCCGTAAGCATCTACAAAGAGGCTTTATCAGGCCAGGATGGATTGGTTGATACGATGGAATTCATCGCATCTCAGGCATTCGCTAACGGTATTAATGAGATGGATACTGTATTAACGAATGAAGGAATTAAACACTTCTTCGTTGTTCCTGCTGATTATTGTGGTAGGCCTGATACAGTAGACATACTTCTTACTGAAGGAAATTATGAGATGTACATAGGATGTTCAATGTATCCAGATTCAGAAGAAATGGGCTATTCTACAAATACCCTAATTGATATGGAGCAGTACCTTTGTCTACCTTATCTCAAGGAGCCAACTCATAGTTGGAAACAGATAGCTGAATTCTGGGCTGAAGCATTCAAGGAAATGATGAACATGAAACCACCACTTGACCCATCAATGGCAGAGGAACATGAAATCGATGTGGAAGATCTCAGTAGATTTCATATAAATGACAGAAAGGGTGACGATATATATCCGTTATACACATATGCCGAAGACGGTTCCATTATCGTAAATCCAGTACTTATAAAATTCATGGATAATCATATGAAATTCAGAATCGAAATAGGTATGGGAGAAAAATCATATTCAATGGCTAAATTCGATTCCCGTGAAATGAAGGTTCACGTATCCGGTCGTGTAATAACTGTAAGAAGAAATGACGACATTGAAATTGAGATAAGACCTTCCGATTTGGCACATTATCGTTACATAAAAATCGAGGTGATTAAGTAAATGGCTTACGATCTAAAAGAGCAAATCGTATTAGAAGAAGTCTCTTCTCTAATGGATTCGTTCGAAAACAAAAAGCATTCAATGGCTGCTGTATTAGATATGGTAGTAGGAATTGGATGTAAACTCAAAGCCGACGATAATAATTGTATAGGATGTCCTTTGACATCCTTTCTTTGTCGCGAAATACGTGAACGAATAAAAGACCTATTGATCGATGATGAAGAGGATGATAATAATGAATAAACGTATAAAGAAAAAGAGGGCTCGTTTGAACCCTCAGCGTATTGGCTATAATGTTTATACAAGAGAAGAGGTAGATATCATTGTTCAGAATAATCTGTTGAAGCATTGGCTACTTCCAAGGATGTATCTCACATCTCTTGATCCAAATGGAAACGGTGTTCATGTTTGGAGAAAGAAAAATATAAAACGTGCTTTGAAGTATATGTATAAACACAGGAACAAGTATCCGGTTTACCAGCATCTCCGTTTTGCAAGACATCTGAAGCCGAAGGATGAATTTATATTACAAAAACCTCCGGCAATAATATCAGAACACAGAACTATCCCAGGTGGTGAACACTGGGGTTACAAAGCAGATTCCAATATAATTGATGAATGGAGGAAATAATATGTGGGAATCAATTGATGACTTTTGGCGTGATAGTGTCCGGGACATAAAAAACGGACTGATCAAAGACTATGAAGAGAACAAGAAGGTTGTTGTTATTGGAACCGACCATTTCAATATTATCGACAAGAATACGTTAATCTTTAATGAAAAACTTAAAGATATTCTTTGTAAAGAAGTACATTACAACATAACACTGATGAATGGTTCAACCATTTCAGGCGTTGGTTGTTTTGTATTCGGTTGTGGTGGTAACACATCAACAATCGATATATTCGTAGAAGACCGTGATTTACATCGCATTTCTGATATCCGTTTATCAGAACAGGATTTCAAAGAAACTATAAAGAGATGTGTAATCACCGTAAAATGAGGAGATGTATACAAATGGAAATGAAAGATAAGAAAATGTATGTATTCGGTACTGAAACTGATTATAATGCTGATGTAACAATTATATTTGCTACATCTTTTGATGAAGCAGTATTAATTTACAGCAGAAAAAGACCGAAAGATTATACAACACAGAGTATACATTTTTATGGTATATTTGATGATGACCAGGATGATAAGGAACGCGTAAGAAGTATCTTCAATGACTATAAGAATATATGGGGGATTTGTAAAAAAGAACCCACACTTACTGACAAATACGGTACACGTAACACAATAAAAAGACGTATTTATTCCTTTGGGCCCTATGGTTATCATGGTTATTTCAGAATAACAGTCACAGAACTACCGATCAACGAATTCCAAGTTATATGTAATATAATAGATAATGAAATAACCGATAAAGTAGCGATTATGAAAAATGCTAAAGAACTATTCGATGAAATTTATCACACAGACAAGATTACAGAAGAAGCAAAACACATAGAGTCTTCAATGTGTACTGAAATATCAATGATAGATGATCTCCTGACTGAACGTAAAAAATATAAGCAAGAGATGTTTAAACATCCCTCTGATTCTGAAGAATATAAAGCAGCTAAGAAAAAGGTAGATGAACTCAAGAAGGAGATCAATCGTCTCTTTAATGAGAATGATGATATGATGATAAACTTTAAGGAGAAAGGAAATGAATAAACGCATCAGAAAAAAGAAAATAAAATTGATGCTTTATGAAAGAAACATTCCGATGATGAAAGTATATCCACCATTAGAACAGTTTCTCGATCTTCAATCAACAAAAGAATTGTTTATGAGTTGGGGTAAACCCCCAACTCGTATCAATCTTAAACGATTCTGGCATTATAGAATTGCCAATCGGGATAATAATTCATATACCTATACAAAATCAACATACAACTTTCTCAAAGAGGAAAGGAGTCATAGAAAAATGAAAGAACGTGAATTCTGGAAATGGTTAAAGGAGGAAAATAACAATGGATGAATTTAAATTAGCAATCTGGTGGCCTTTAAGATTACTGCCAGATGAAATTGATCTTATGCTTAACTCAGAACTCATACAAACATTACTTGAGAAAAAATCTCTGAGATGTAGAATGTATGAAAATGAAAAAGGCGCTAATATATTAAGAATGACTCATGTTGAGCCACATAAACCACATCTGTATATTACTAATATAGAGAAAGACACAGTGCTTCCTGGTTATACAGCAACGTGTGAAATACCAGATGTATACGGATGGAAAGAAATATTCCAATCATTCACACAACCGGTTGTATATCCGGTATTGATAAAAACAAAGGATAAATCTCTCGGGATGCTTGGTCAGAACAACTTCGTTATTTGTCATTTCAAGCTTGTTGAATACGACAAGGTTGACAAACTCGGTTCATCCTATGGCGGGATAAATTATCCATATCCAGAAAGATGGGTATATCCAGAGAATACCAGTCTCATATACATAGATGGTCCGGAGAAATCATTGGCTCAATCTCTCCAGGAAGAACACGATAAAAGACGCAACAATCCATTCTTCGTTGATAATAAATACACTCAGACCACCAAAGCAACACAGATGGAGGAATTGTATATCGATTTTAATAAGATTCCTGATGGTGAGAATGTTGTCAAGTTGCCAACCTTAAAAGAGATAACAAGTGATAGGAAGCTCTCATCAGAAATAGTTGATCAATTTGCGAATATGGATCTAAATGATACGTCGGAAGATGTAGCTGTTACATCACCAATGAAATTATTCCGTATTTTAATAAATGATAATCAAGATCATTATGTACATTTCGGAATATCGATAATCGTTAAAGCGGAAGATATCTATAATGCATATATGAAATTTTGGGAGAATATAATCAATGATAAGAATATAGATTTCTCAGATGGTGAAGCTGATCCATTATTTGAAAACGATCATTTTTCAAATTGGGTTATTGATACTTATGATGATAAGTATATAACCTACAAAAGACCTGACAAGAATTTCAAAATTCGTGTTGAAGAATTAGACCTCTCAAAAGGATATGCATTGGTTGGAGATTGGAGTACTTGATATGAATAAAAGAATTAAAAAGAAACATTATTGGCTTGGTGTTAAACGGGCTGGTGCTAATCATTGTGCAAATGAAATAGCTCGGCATATTGGGAGAAAGATTCTGTATTCAGGAATCACTCCGAAACCGAGCTATATACTCAATGTACGGAGACATGTACGTTGGTTCTTCCATCACTCTTCAGAAGAGGAATGGACCAAAAGAGTTGC
>Ga0116190_1000249_pt1 | contig 58555 bp, 47 predicted proteins | sample AD_JPNTR4_MetaG_FD_89808 | JGI IMG/M metagenome (GOLD analysis project Ga0116190, IMG submission 89808) | Active sludge microbial communities of municipal wastewater-treating anaerobic digesters from Japan - AD_JPNTR4_MetaG | ecosystem: Engineered > Bioreactor > Anaerobic > Digestate | place...
CAAATATGGCGTGTTTATAAACATCTTATAAGATAAATTTCCCAATAATATCAACAACTTCAGCTCATATTTTTCTAATGACCGCCATTAGAAATTCTGGCTAATGACAATTTTGGGTTAAAAAAAAAATCATAGGATTGTAGATTATTGTTCAGAAACCTATCTTGTCATCCATGGAGTTTATTGAAGGAAAAAGTTATTATGCAATATAACCAATGTAGCAAATATTGTATAATAAACTTAAAAACATGTATACCAGATACTTATAAAAAATAGGTGACTTTAAGGGCAAAAAATAGCTTGGCATAAAATAACCGATTGATTCGATTGCATATTATAGAATTTTTCCTATTTTGCAGATGGATTTAAACAACCATGCTTTCAACTCAAAACAAAGCACTAAATATCAATCTCACGCCGCACATTTACGGGACATTAAGTGAAATTGGCGGAGGACAGGAAGTTGCACGTCATTTTTTTCGAGCCGGGGGAGCATCGGGAACCATCGCTAAATCAATATCCGCTTACGATAAAGTTTATAGCGATTTTTTATATCGGGGCAAGGCTCGACGCTATGTTTCCAAAGAAAGATTGGTGCAAATGCTCGAAACGGAATTTAACGAATTAGTTTCGCTTTTAAGTGAAAATCGAGGCGAAAACACCTGCTTTTTTTCTTTTGCCAACACTGTTGAAACATTAAACTTCAAAAAGGACAACGAAGGACACGGTTGGATTGGTATCCAGTATCAACATGCTCCCGGTGCAGAGTGCAGCCGCATTGTTCTTCATGTAAAACTAAAAGAAAATCATACGAATCTACAACAAAACACCCTCGGAATTCTAGGAATAAATTTGATTTATGCTACCTTTTTCCTCAATGGTTATGAGGAAATCATTGATTCGTTGATGGATAATCTTTCGCCCGACCAACTTGAAATCGACATGCTCTCCTTTGAAGGTTGCCGCTTTCAGGAAATCGATAACCGACTGGTAAGTTTGCTCTTGGTTAAGAAAGGTTTAACTCCGGCAAGTGTTTTTGATCGGAACGGACAAATTCAGCAACCGGGTGACCTCCTTTATAAAAAGAATGTTTTATTATTAAGAGGTAGCTTTAGACCGCCGACCTATGTTCACTTTGATATGCTGAAAACCGGATTTGCACTGATGCGCAAAGAATTAAATGCCAACAAAGAAAACAGCATAATCCTTTGTGAAATTACTTTAAATAACTTACTCAAATCGCAAGATTTTAACGAAAAAGATTATCTCGATCGGGTTGATTTGCTCAATAGCATGGGACAAAACGTTCTGATTTCGAATTTTCAGCAATTCCATCAAGTGTCGCAATACATCTGCAGCACAAAAATTAACTCATTACGATTGGTTTTAGGTGCCAATATTTTGCAAAAAGTTTTTGATGAGACTTATTACAAAAACCTACGTGGTGAGATCCTAGAAGCAATGGGACGCCTTTTCTCAAACAAAGTAAAACTTTATGTTTATCCATTCATCCAAAACAATCGTTTAATTCAATCTCAAAATTTAGATTTCCCATCAAACCTAAAGCATCTTTATCAGTACTTAATTGATCAACAATTAATTATCGATATAATCGGAGCAAAACAATCAATTCTTACAATACGCAGCGAAGAGGCACTCCGATTGATGCGTGAAGATAATCCCGAATGGAAAGTAATGGTACCGGTTTTTATACAACGAAAAATTGAGGGGCAGTCATTATTTAAAAGCTAACCCGCCGATAGAACAACCATAATCTCTCGCTTCTCCACATGCCATTGTTTGAAATGAAACATTGATTGGAACTAAAATCCTGTAAATTTGAGAGATTCAAACACAAAAACTGTGGATAGATTTTGCACCCTTGTGTTTAAAAGCAATAAAAACTAGATTTCAATAAAGTTTTAGAGTATCTTCAGGATTTAGAAAATAACTTTAACTTTGCTCGACTTTATACCTAAAAAAACGATTAACTATGAACAAAGTGTCCCTTTTGCTGGCAGCCATTCTAATGCTGACTCAGTGCACCAAAAGTAAGTACCAAACCGTTACAAAGAAAGACAAAAACGGTTATGTTTATGAAGAAACTACCAACGATCCGTTTGGGGTTCGCGTTTACACCCTGAAAAATGGATTAAAAGTTTACCTTTCAGTGAACAAAGACGAACCCCGAATCCAAACCTTCATTGCTGTGAAAGCAGGCTCAAGCTACGATCCCGAAGAAACAACCGGTTTGGCTCATTATCTGGAACACATGATGTTCAAAGGTTCTAATGAGATCGGTGCCCTCGATTGGGAAAAGGAAAAAGCCTATTTAGATGAAATCTCCAACCTGTTTGAGCAACACAAAGCGGCTACCGATCCCCAAGAAAAAAAAGCAATTTATCACAAAATCGACAGTGTTTCACAGTTGGCTTCGAAACTGGTGGCTGCCAACGAATACGATAAACTGATTAAATTTATTGGGGGTAAAAACACCAACGCATACACATCTACCGAACGTGTGGTGTTTATGAACAATATACCTTCCAATGAATTGGAACGCTGGCTAAAGATAGAACGCAGCCGGTTCAAAGAACTCGCTCTCCGATTATTTCACACCGAACTGGAGACCGTTTACGAAGAATTTAACATGGGACAAGACAACGATGAACGTCAGGCTTACTACAAATTTATGGAGCTGTTGTTCCCAAACCACGTTTATGGGACACAAACCACCATTGGAAAGCCTGAGCATCTGAAAAATCCTTCGATGGTCAACATTCAAAACTACTTTAAGAAATACTATGTTCCTAACAACATGGCATTCTGTATGTCGGGAGATCTCGATTTTGAAGAAACCATTCAAAAAATCGATCAATATTTTGGCGATTTCGAGCGTTCTCTGGTTGAGCCGGTAAAAAATAAACCTGCCGATCCGATTGTTGGTGTAAAAACCGCAGAAGTATTTGGCCCAAAGAGCGAATTCGTGTATGTTGGTTACCGTTTTGCCGGAAACAAATCGGAAGATGAAAAATATGTAACCCTCATCAGCGAAATCTTAAGCAACGGCAAAGCAGGTTTAATGGATCTTGACCTCAATCAGGCACAAAAAGTTCTTCAATCAGGAGCCTCTACTTCGTTTATGAAACAATACGGATTTTTGATGCTATACGGCTATCCCAAACAAGACCAAACTCTTGAAGATGTAAAAACTCTAATGATTGAAGAAATCGAAAAGATTAAGAAAGGAGAATTTGAAGATTGGATGATCCAGGCAGCCATTAACAACGTAAAATTACAAATGCTGCAAATGCTGGAGTCGAACAATCGTGCACATCTCTTTGTCGGAGCTTTCACCGAAGGAATGGATTGGAGCGAACAATTGGCCTACTACGATGAATTGGCTACTATTACCAAAAAACAACTGGTTGCTTTTGCCAACAAGCATTTCGGTGAAAATTATATAGTAATGTATAAACGTACCGGCAAAAACGAAAACGCCGTTAAGGTTGAAAAACCGAAAATTACTCCTATCCAAATCGATCGCACAAGACAATCGGAATTTGCCACCCAATTAATGAGCATAGAAACAAAACGCATCGACCCTGTGTTTGTCGATTTCAAAACTGCAATTCAAACCCAAACGCTAAAAGATGGCATTTCCTTAAGTTATATCAAAAACAATGTAACTCCGTTGTTTACCCTATACTACATAATCCCTATGGGGAAACTCAACTCGAACAAACTTGAAATTGCCGTAAATTACCTTCAATATCTTGGCACCGACAAATACACTCCCGCCCAACTTCAACAGGAGCTTTTCAAAAACGGGTTAACGTTTGGTGTTTTCACTTCCGACGATGAGTCAAGAATCTATATGTCTGGTTTGGAGGAAAATCTTCCTGTGGCAGTCGATTTACTGGAGCATATTCTCCACAATGTGGTTCCCGATGAAACAATTTACGCCGATTATGTTAAAGGCGTTATTCGTTCACGCATGAACGCCAAAAAAGATAAAAACCAAATTCTTTGGGAAGGGTTATTAAACTATGGTAAATATGGAGCAATTTCGCCAGCAACCGATATTATATCAAACAAAGAATTGGCAGAAATCAATCCGACCGAACTGACCGACCTAATCAAAAGTCTCTACAAATATCCGCACGAAATCTTTTACTATGGACAAAAAGAAATGAGCGAGGTGGCTCAATTGATAGGAACAAAACATCAAATGCCCGATGAATTTCTAGCTATCCCTACTAAAAAAGAGTACCCTGAGCGCAATATCGACAAGAACGAAGTTTATTTGACCAACTGGGATATGGTACAGGCTAACGTTCTGCTCATAGCAAAAGCTGAGAAAAACAACATTGCCGATTATCCGGCGATAAGATTATTTGGAGAATTTTATGGCAGCGGACTTTCTTCGATTGTATTCCAAGAAATGCGTGAAGCGAGAGCTTTAGCTTACACCGCATGGGCTCAATATTCCATTCCAGTGACCAACAACGAATCGCATTATGTGCTTGCCTTTGTGGGAACACAACCCGATAAAATCAAAATTGCCACCGATGCTATGCTTGACTTAATGAGCAACATGCCCCAAGCCGAAAGACAGTTCAATGGAGCCAAAGATGCTATTCTACGTCAAATCGAAACAAGTCGCACCGTACGCGAAAACATCTTCTGGACTTATCGTCGAAACTTGAAACGTGGAATCGATTACGATATCAACCGTGAAATTTACAGCGAAGTGCAAAAAATCGATTTGAACCAATTCAGTAACTTTTTCAACAACAAAATAGCCGGTAAGAAATTTGCATTTATGGTTCTAGGCCCCAAAGCTGCCATTGATATGAAAATATTAGCAAAAATTGGCCCGGTGAAAGAATTGTCGGTTGACCAACTCTTCCCATATTAAGCCAATATTCCGATTTTAAACTACACGGAGAATCATCTCCGTGTAGTTTTTTTTAACTCAAACCATGGAAACACTTAACTTCCCTTCCATCGATGCCGAAATAAAAATCAGTGATGAAGGACAAGCCCAAATTTTCGACAGAATTCGCCGTCAATGGGTGGCACTAACCCCCGAAGAATGGGTTCGTCAACACGTGATTGCTTACTTGGTAGATTATCTGAATTACCCGGCAGCCTTGATGGAGGTAGAAAAAGGGCTTAAGTCATACATCGGTAAAGGTCGCACCGATATTCTCGTCAGAAATCGAAAACTTCAACCGCTTTTGCTTGTGGAATGTAAAGCCCCATCGGTGAAACTAAATCAGAAATCGCTCGAGCAACTCTTTCAATACAACCTGGAATACAAAGCCCCTATTTTACTACTAACCAATGGTTTAATTCATTATTGCATTAGCATTGATTTTGTAAACCATGACACACGCGTATTATCCCAAATTCCACCTTATCATAGCGAAACCTCCGAACAAAATATTTAATTTTGTGCACCATTGAAACCGATGATCAAACAAACATCTATCAATCAACAAAATCCAATCATTAAATATCATTAAATATCACTTGATATCATTCAACAGAAATCAAAGAGCATCGTTCATGAGAAAGCTAGCCCATTACCTGTCGTTAGTTAAATTTAGCCACACATTGTTTGCCATGCCTTTCGCCCTCACCGGTTTTTTCGTGGCTACCCATCATTACGGTTACCCCTTTGATCTGAAACTGCTTTTGTTGGTGATTTTTTGCATGATTACCGCACGAAACGCCGCCATGTCCTTCAATCGATATATCGACCGCGAGTGGGATAAGAAAAATCAACGCACAACAAGACGGGAAATACCGGCAGGCATTATTTCTCCCAAAAATGCTTTAGTGTTTGCGATTTCAAACGCTGTTTTGTTTGTTTTCATTACATTTTTTATCAATCGACTCTGTTTTTATCTAAGCCCGATAGCTCTTTTGATAATTCTAGGCTACAGTTACACTAAACGGTTTACTCCTTACAGTCATTTTATTTTGGGGATCGGTCTGGGTATTGCGCCTGTTGGGGCTTTTCTAGCTGTGGCCGGCCAATTTCACCTGTTACCCGTGATTTTAAGTTTTGCCGTATGGGCGTGGGTCAGTGGGTTCGACATTGTTTATGCTTTGCAAGACGAAGAATTCGACCGAAACAACAAGCTCTTTTCCATTCCGGCAATGGTAGGCACCCAAAAAGCGCTTTGGTTGGCTCGCCTGATGCATGTCATTTCGGCCACATTGATTGCAATATTTACTATTGGGGTCGGTATAAACTGGCAGCTAACTTTCTCTGCCATAATTTTCGTTGCATTGCTCATTTACCAACACATTAAAATCAAATCGGACGACTTGTCCAATATCAATTTTGTGTTTTTCACCATCAATGGCTTTGCTTCGTTGATGTATGCCATCTTTGCCATTTGGGGGCTTTGCATAAAATAGCCAAGAACACTCCAGCCTCAATTTTAACCATTTCAGCTACAAAAACAATCTCTGTTTCTCAATTCGTTGTATTTTTATGACGATAAACAAACACTCATGAGCCGCTTCCTTGGGGAAATAACCGAAAAAGATTTTCATTTCATCAGTCGAATCACTTCCTACACAACCCGATACACTATCTTACGCATAGCAATAGTGACGCTGATTGGAGCCTTATTTCTTCTTTTGGCCACCAACGTAACTTCCGATTTCGAACAAAAAATTCCGTTTCATATTTATATCCAAGTAATTACAACTTTTGTTCTGCTATCCGAGGCCAATGTCCTGTTTGCTAATCTTGCCGAACGATTCTTTCCTATTCCAGAAAAAATTAAAAGCCGCATTGTCATTCATTTTATCATTAGTGTTGGTTTAGGTTTAATTTCCATCGCTTATTTCAGCAGTTTAAATATTGTTGAAAACATTCTTCAACAACGCATCGTGTGGTTACTCATAGCTTTGGGGCTTTTTTTCATCTTCTACCTGATTATGTTCAGCATCGGATTACGAATCACCGAAAAATGGATTTGGTCTATGAAAGAGATCGATCAACTACGCGAAGCTCATCTTATCAACGAATACAACTCACTTCAGGATCAGCTCAATCCCCATTTTTTGTTCAACAACCTTAGTGTCTTAAAATCGCTCATCATCTATAATCCCGAAGCTGCTGCAACTTTTATTCAGAATTTTACGGATGTTTATCGATATGTTTTGCAAAACGCCAAAAAACCTTCAGTCCAACTTTCCGATGAACTTACTGTCATAAAATCGTATCTCGAATTACACCGCGAACGTTTGGGCAATGCCATGATAGTTGAATACGATATCAAACCCGAATCAACCGATCGCGAAATTGCCCCGATGGCTCTCCAATTGCTGGTTGAAAATGCCTTGAAACACAACGTTGTGAGTAAGAAACAACCGCTAACCATAAAAATAAAATCGACCGAAGAGTGGGTTGAGGTATCAAACAATTTAAACCCCAAAGAATCAACTTATTCCACACAGAAAGGACTTTCAAATCTTTCACAACGAGTTCGATGGTTGACCTCAAAAGATATCAAAATTGAAAACAACGAAAATGAATTCAAAGTAAAAGTACCTCTGTTATGACAATAAAGACCATAAAAGTTCTGATTGTTGAAGACGAAGAACACAACCGCCGGCTCTTGTCGGGCATGATAAGGCAACTTCGTCCGCAATGGACTGTGGCCGATGTAACAGAAAGCGTCGCCGAAACCATTGAATGGTTACAAAACAACACGGCCGACATAATTTTCATGGACATTCAGCTGGCCGACGGCATTTGCTTTTCGATATTCGAAAAAGTTACTATCGACACCCCGATAGTTTTCACTACAGCTTACGATAATTATGCCATTCGGGCGTTTAAAGTCAACAGTATTGATTATCTTCTAAAACCATTGAAAGAAGAAGATCTTCGTTCCGCTATCGAAAAATTTGAGAAACAACTTTCCACCAAAGCATCGGATCTTAATTTTAACGAATTGATGAATGCAGTGTTGCAAGGTGTGAAAAAATTTCGAACGCGATTTCTAGTCCATGGAACCAAAGCATACTATAAAATTGATGTTGAGCAGATTGCTTACTTTTACAGCAGCAACAAAATAACATTTGCCCGCCTTTTTGACAAAACTGACCATATTCTAGACGCTAGCCTTGAAAGTATTGAAGATGAAATAGATCCCGAACGCTATTTTCGCGCCGGACGCAACATTATTGTTAATATCAACGCCGTTGTGTCTTTTGAAGATTACTTTGGGGGGAAACTGATTCTTCGGCTGAACCCTCCGTTTGAAGAACAAGTTACTGTGAGCCGTCTTAAGAATACTGCTTTCAAACAATGGTTAGGGAAATAATTTCCATTTATGAAAACCAAACCGAAGGTTTTCCATCAACATTAATAGAAATACGGTGCTTCCCGAAATCTGCTATTTTCGTTTTTTTTGAAAAAAGTCACGAATCAAATCGGCACAATCGTCGGCCATGATTCCGCCAACAATTTTTGTTTTTGGATGATACAGATTCCCAAAACGAGAGCTTCCGAACTTTGGGTCATGAGCTCCGAAGACAACTTTCGAAATTTTTACCCAAAACAGAGCTCCGGCACACATTACGCAGGGTTCAAGCGTAACATACAATGTGCAATTTTCAAGATATTTTGCGCCTAAAGCCTGGCTAGCCGATGATATGGCAATAATTTCCGCATGGGCTGTGACATCATCCAAAGCTTCAGTTTGATTGTGACCTTTCCCGATGATACGATTGTTGGCAACTATCACTGCACCAATGGGCACTTCATCTTCTTCGTAGGCACAAAGAGCCTCTTTGAATGCCATTTGCATAAAATATTGGTCGTCAAACATCATCGGGTACGACGTAAAAAAGGATAAATAGCGATTAAAAATAATGCTGAGAGTAAAAAAGCCACAAGAGTGGCAACCCCCAACGACCAAATCGAATAAAGATAGTTGACCGAGAGAGCATACACCACAATGTTACCGCTGGCAAGGATCATGGTTTTCGCTGTGGCTTTAGCAAAGTCGATGCCCTGCGAACGGGTTAAAATTACCATACTGGTGAGCATCACCGCCGGGAAGGTACTGAAAATACCGGTCCAAAAATGTCCAGCAAACCTACTGACAATTACCGTCAAAGCGACCACCGTTCCTGCAAACAAAGCACGATAAACCAACATCTGCCATTTAAAGGGCTGGTTCCGTTTTGATACCGATTCTACCTTCAATTTATGCTCTAAAACTACATATGATATGGCAAGAACAAAGAGATAAATAACCAAAATCAAAGCCGTGGATTGAATGGAGAGAAACCGAAAAGAAATAGCTAAAAAAGCCCAAGCAGTCAGCGATATTGAAGTAGCCACCAACAAACCTCGTTGAGAAACGGTGATAAAAACCAACAAAAACAACGAATTGATAGCCATTCCAAGAGGTACGGTTAAAGCAGCCTCCGCAGCAAAGTGTTTACCCATGGTAAATGCCACAAAAAGCAATGAAACCAACACTGTACTTGGCAATAAAGCAATAACACCGCCGGTTTTAGTCCCTAAACGTTCGGCAATCCATGTTGAAAGGGATATCCAAAATCCAGCAGTGATAAATGATAGTCCGGCGTTAATAAGAATAGCTGTCATTAGATTCTAAAGTCGTTTTATCAGTTCTTTAAACAAGATAAGCAGATTTTGTTCGGCAGCAGTCGCAACGGCAATAATCTGGCTAAGTTCCACCGGTTTGAGATTATCGGGATCGCACTCGTCGGTTAAAACACTAACAGCCGCAACTTTCATTCCCATATGAGCGGCCGCTATGACTTCGGGGGTAGTACTCATTCCTACTGCATCGGCACCAAGCAATCGCAACATTCTATACTCAGCTGCAGTTTCAAGCATCGGCCCTTGCATTGATGCATAAACACCGCTATGAAGTTTCAATTTGTGCATTTTGGCAATTTCTTGCATCAATCGCACTAATTCTGGTGTATAGGCTTTGCTCATATCGGGAAACCGTGGCCCTAACAATGGATTGTTTTTGCCACGTAAAGTGTTGATAAACTGAAAATTAATATGATCGCTTATGGCCATCAATGATCCAACCTCAAATGCGGGATTTAAGGCTCCGGCAGCATTTGATATTAAAAGAGTATCAGCCCCAAGAAGTTTCATAATCCTCACCGGTAGAGCTATTTGTTCTGCAGAATAACCTTCGTAATAATGAAAACGACCTTGCTCAATCAATACTTTTTGACCCGAAAGAACTCCAAAAACAAATTTCCCACAGTGCGACTCAACGGTTGAGACAGGAAACCCATCAATTTCGGAATATGAAATCTCGGTTATCACTTCAACATCACGCACTAAAGCCCCTAAGCCGGTTCCTAAAATTATTCCAACTCGAGGAGCATCAACACCTTTTCTACGCAAAGTATCTATAGCCTTATCCAAAATATTCATATCTGAATTTTTCTTGCAAAGGTAAAAATCAACCGAATATTTGGAATCAACGGAAACCCTTATTCAAAAAAATTGTTCAAAATTTGTACATTTGGGATAAGAAACGAAAGGGAATTAATCAACGAAACGAAAAAACTATGTCAATAAAAATGGTTGTGACCGACCTTGATGGAACTCTTCTTCGCGACGATAAAACTATTTGCGAACGCGACCGTCGCAGTTTTGAACATTTAGGAAATAAGCAAATTGTGAGAGTAGCAGCAACCGGTCGAAGCTTATTTGCCGTTGAGAAAGTGCTACCCGGCGATTTTCCGTTTGATTATATCGTGTTCAGCACCGGAACAGGAATTTATGATGTTAAATCAAAAAAAATTATTCTTTCACACAGTTTAAAATCTCGTGAAATTAACGAAATAGCCAAAGTTCTTTTTTCAGAAAATCTCGACTTTACTATTCATGCTCCTATTCCCAACAATCATACTTTCCAATATTATCTAACTGAAAACGAAAACGCAGGCTTTCGCCAATACAGAGAATTTTATCGCGAATGCTGCAGTCCCTTAGAACCCAACCATGATTTGCCGAATGAAGCCTGTCAATTCTTAACCATTATGGAAAACTCTCCAATGCAGTTTGAGCGGATAAAACAAAGATTATCAAAGTTTAAAGTGATTCGAACCACTTCTCCCTTCGATCATAACTCGCTTTGGATGGAAATTTTTCCCAAAAACGTAAGCAAAGGTGATACTGTCGCCTGGTTGTGCGAGAAACTGAACATCACTCCACACCAAGTGCTTGCCATCGGAAACGACTTTAATGATATAGATTTTCTTAATTATGCGGGACATTCTCGACTGGTCGAGAACGGACACGATGAATTAAAAGGCCGTTATCGCTTGGTTCCTTCCAATAATAACAATGGAGTGTCTGAAGCAATCAGGGAATTCATTCCATTAAACTTCTGACGAGTTTCAGTCGTTATATTTCAGAAACCATTATCAGAAAGATTCTAAAGTTTATTGTTGACATAAAACATTACACAAAACCATGAAACCGGAATTTAACTTTCAAGATAAACCGGATTTCCCATCAACTGAAGTTGAGCAACAATATCAACGGTTAATCGAAAAATGCCGTGAGAAAATGTCTTCCGAAGAGCTTCGTTTGGTAGAAGAAGCCTATGCCATGGCTTCCAATCTGCTGAAAGAACGATATCGGCAATCCGGAGAACCCTACATCGTTCATCCTCTTTCGGTTGCACAAATAGTAATTGAAGAAATAGGATTGTCAAAAAATTCGGTTATAAGCGCTCTTTTACACGATCTGATTGAAATTAACCCAACCATTCCCGAAGATATTCGCAATCGTTTTGGCCAAACCATTACGACAATAGTTACCGGCCTTCAGAAAATAAGCGGACTTTATCGATCGGATATCAATAACCAAAGCGACAAGTACATTGATTTGCTACTTACCATTGTCCCCGATGTCCGCATTATTTTGGTAAAACTGGCCGATCGGCTTCATACCTTGCGCTCCATTAAAATATTTTCGGAGGAAAAACAACATCAAATTGCCATGGAGGCAGGCATTATCTATGCCCCTATAGCACATCGACTAGGGCTTTACCATATTAAATCAGAAATGGAAGAAGCATGGCTAAAATACACAAAACCGGGAGTGTACAATAATATTATTCAAAAGCTGGAAGAAACAAGCCACGAACGTGAAAAATATATCGAAGAATTTATCAAACCCATCAAAAATGAACTAAATCAGCGAGGCTATCGATATGAACTAAAAAGCCGGGTCAAATCGGTTTACAGCATATGGAAAAAAATGGAAACCCAACGCGTAAGGTTCGAAGATGTTTACGACCTGTTTGCCATACGCATCATACTTGACAACATCGCCCCACAAGACGAAAAAATGGCATGCTGGACCGTTTATTCCATCATATCAAATCTATACACACCCAATCCCGCCCGCATGCGCGATTGGATAAGCACACCTCGCAAGAGTGGATATGAATCGCTTCATACCACAGTTTTGGGACATGATAAAAAAATGTGGGTCGAAGTCCAAATCCGCACTCGAAGAATGGACGAAATTGCCGAAAAAGGCTCCGCCGCCCATTGGCGATATAAAGAATCTAGCGGAGGACAAAGCCACGACCAATGGCTCGTTTCAATCCGTGAAATATTGGAAAATCCGGAAATTGGAGAAGATGAAAACACTTTTAAAGCTAATAACACCAATAAAGATATTTTTGTGTTTACCCCCAAAGGCGAACTCAAACAGTTGCCTCCAAACTCAACCGTACTTGATTTTGCCTATAGCATTCACTCATCGGTCGGTGATCACTGCACTGGAGCGAAAGTTAACGGAAAAATTGCACCAATTAAGCACGTGTTGAAAAGCGGCGACACCGTAGATGTTTTGACATCAAAGAACCAAACTCCCAATGAAAGTTGGCTAAATATTGCTATAACATCAAAAGCAAAAAATCGCATTAAGCGATCATTGAAGGATCAATACTACAAAGATGCTGAACAGGGGCGAGAAACTCTTACCCGCAAACTATCACAGGCAGGACTCGATTTGCCCGATGAATTCATCGTAGGTCTGCTCAAAAAACTCGGATTTAAAAATATTCTTGACTTATACCATAATTATGCTCTTGGAAAAATTGATTTCAGCCAAATTAAAAATTACCTCCAGGACCAAACCAATCAACAAACTCAAATCGAGAAACCCATTCCATTAATCTCACCGAAACCCAAATCCAAAATTTCTGACGACGATTATTTAATTGTGGACAACGATATCAGCCGTATCGACTACAAACTGGCCAAATGTTGCAATCCGGTATTTGGCGATCCAATTTTTGGTTTTGTTTCTATTGAAAAAGGGATAACCATTCACCGGCAAAATTGTCCCAACGCATCCGATCTGATCCACAGATACCCTTACCGCATTATCAAAGCCAGATGGAACAAAGTCGATCCTGAGGGAAGATTCCCGGCTACAATCAATGTTATTGGAATCGATCAAACAGGTATTCTCAATATACTGACCAAAACCATTGTTGAAGAACTGAAACTCCAATTAACCAGCGTTCATGTCGACACCGATGACGGTTATTTCAACGGCACATTCACTATCATGGTCAAAGACGTCAGTCATATCGAATTCACCGTACAACAACTCCTCAAAATAAATGGCGTGCTTAACGCAACACGATCGGGCAACGATTAAAAAAATAAATTTTTCGTAGCAATTTTTGATAAAAAAACTAACTTTGCAACAAACAATATCCCCATTCTATGGAAGACGGCCCTTATTCGAGTAACTGTATTAACTAACCATCTGTGGGGAGGTAGCTTCTCCTTACAGATTTAAAACGTAAGGAGAAAAACAATGGAAATTTTGATCGATTATTGGACTGAACTTATTGAAAATAAAGAGTGGAAAAAACTCAAAGTCGAACTCCAAAAATACGATGCGGTTCAAATCGCGGAGCTTATTGAAACCCTAGAAGATAATAACGACGTAATTGTTTTCAGACTCCTTGCCAGAGAACAGGCAAAAGAAGTCTTTCAGATACTCGAACCCGACAAACAGGAAGATATTATTGAGCAACTTGCCAAAAATGTTCGCATTATAACCAGCCTTCTCAACGATCTCGATCCAGACGACCGAACAGCACTCTTTGAAGAACTTCCTGGCAAAATAACACAACGACTGATTCAGCTTCTTTCTCCCGAAGAACGTCAGATAGCCGTACGTCTGTTAGGATATCCCGAAGAAAGTATCGGTCGTTTGATGACCCCGGAATACGTTGCGGTAAAACCCTACTTCACCATTAATCAAGCTTTAAATCACATACGGAAATGGGGTAAAAATTCGGAAACTTTAAATGTAATCTATGTGGTTGACGATCAATGGAAGCTCATTGACGATATAAGAATCAAAGAAATCATTTTGGCCGACCCGGAACAAAAAATATCCGATATCATGGACAACCGGTTTGTAGCCTTAAGTGCGTTCGACGATCAAGAGGTGGCCATTAAAACGTTCCAAGACTACGACCGAGTTGCCTTGCCGGTAATTGATACCAACGGCATTTTGCTTGGTATTGTAACGGTTGACGACGTAATGGATATAGCCGAAGAAGAATCAACCGAAGACTTCCACAAATTCGGTTCGTTCAGCGATGCCGTTACCAGCCCTTTGAAAGCATCCGTTATACACCTCTTCCAAAAACGAATCTCATGGTTGGTTATATTGGTTTTTATGAATGTATTTTCAGGCGCAGCCATATCCAACTTTGAGTCTCTCATTTCGTCGGTTGTGTCGTTGGTTTTCTTTCTCCCTCTGTTGATTGACAGTGGAGGAAATGCCGGATCACAATCGGCAACACTTATGGTTCGCGCCTTGGCCACAGGCGATGTAGAACTATCCGATTGGTATCGATTGATTTTAAAAGAATTATTAGTGTCGTTACTATTAGGGATAGCCATGGCCCTTGCTGTATCAACCGTAGCATATTTTCGTTCGCCCGAAATTATTTATGTGGTAGCCGCCGCAATGGTATTAAACGTAATTACAGGGAGTGTGATTGGAATGGTTCTGCCGTTTATATTCACAAAACTCAAATTTGACCCGGCCACAGCCAGCGCACCGCTAATTACCTCTATTGCCGATATCTGCGGAGTAATCATCTACTTTTCCATTGCAACGTGGTACTTTCACTTTTAAAGCATAACTCCAAACCAACATGAAAAACATTTTATTAGTAGGAGTTGGCGGTTTTATTGGTTCCAGTGGACGATATGTGATGGGAAAAATAATTCATAACCACATCAACACAACCTTTCCGCTTGGAACCCTAATGGTAAACCTAATTGGGAGTTTATTGCTAGGAATGATATTTAGTTTAGTTGAAAATCGTGGACTTTCAAGCATTGAATTTCGATTGTTCTTTGCCGTTGGAATCTGCGGCGGTTTCACCACCTTTTCCTCTTTTGCTAATGAAAACTTCCTTTTTATTCGTGATGGAAATTTTCTAACCCCGCTACTTTATTCAGCATTAAGCCTATTTGTGGGAATTTTTTTTGTATATTTGGGGTACACCTTTATTAAAAACATCTAATCTATGGAAGAGGCTATATCCGGAGTAAGGTTACGGATTTATCTAAGTTCCACCGATAAACATGACAATGAACTTATATATCAATCCATTGTCAAAAAAGCCCATGATATGGGGATAGCCGGTGCAACCGTTTTAAAAGGCATTATGGGTTTTGGCCAAAGCTCAGTAATCCATTCGATAAACACGTGGGAATACACCGAAAAACTTCCAATTGTAGTAGAGATTGTGGATACTGCCGATTCGATAAATCTTTTTATGAAGCAATTAACTCCATATTTCGAACAAATCACTAAAGGTTTTTTAATTACAAGCGAGGTAGTTCAAATTGAAAAAATAAATATAGGGAAAAAATAACGTTGATAATCAACTTTTTTAATTAAAAAATCATAAACTTGCACGTTCAACTCCATAACACGCAGTTTTATGCGCATAAAACTAAACATACGAGAGAAAATTCTGTTAGGCATATTAACTCCTTCGGTATTAATATTCACATTATCAATAGGATACATAGTTTTCCAAATGCAAAAGTCGCTTAAAAAAGACGCATTGGAAAATGCCGAGTTGGTAGCCATCAACACCGCCAAAGATATTCAATTGTTTTTTGAAAAAAACATGGCCATAGCACGGACATTAGCGCAAGGGCTAGCTGCCAATAAATATCTTGACAGTACAATTTGGCAAAACTTTTATCCCAAAATTTATGAAAATATCATAGTAAACTATCCTTACGTAAACACGCTTTGGGACAGTTGGGAATATTACGATTATGTTCCAAACTATTCAAAAGAATTCGGACGATTCTGTATAACCTTGTATCGTGAACGAGGAGTAATAAAAACAAAACTGGATCGACGAAGTTTGACCGGCGACCCCTTACGCTATGGTGGATTTAAAAAAGGCAATCAGGAAGGCATCTGGGAACCCTACCTCGATCAGGTATTAAAAGGTGATGAGCGTTTTTTAATGACAACGGTTGCAGCTCCTATTCAAAGAAATGGCCAATTTATCGGAATCGTAGGAATTGATATAACCTTAACGGATTTACAAAAACAAATCGAGAAAATTCGTCCCGTTGAAGGTAGCTTTTCATTTCTGATATCAATGGAAGGAATTATAGCTGCACATCCTGATACCTCCTACATCTTCAAAAAAATTGAAGATAAATACCCAAATGAAGTAAAACAACACAACCTTAAAGAAAAAATCAGCCAGGGGCAACAATATCGATTTACCCGCACAGATTCCCAAGGCGACGAATATATTCTTTTTGTGGAACCAATTAAAGTTGGCAATTCATATTCAGTATGGTCGTTGGTTTATTCTATGCCAATGAAAGTAATCAGCAGCCAGCTCAATCAAAGTTTTATCATAGCTGCTACGGTTGCCCTAACCGGATTATTTCTTCTGGTTTTCATCATTGTTCTGTTAGCTAACAACATTACTACACCAATTAAATCAATTACTGAAACTCTTCTTCGACTTGGAAACGGAGAATTGAACAAAGATCTAATCTTAAACATAGAATCGGGAGACGAAATTGAAAACATGGCAAAAACGTTAAATCAATTCCTTGTTGGTTTAAACGAAAAATCGCTGTTTGCTCAACACATCGGGAAAGGAGATTATAATACCCAACTTAAGTTACTCTCAGATAAAGACGAGTTAGGCTTGTCGCTGATTGAAATGCAAAAAAACCTTATTAAAGCAAAACAAAAAGAAGAAGAACGTCAAGCAGAAGAAAAGAAACGAGTGTGGGCGAACGAAGGAATCGCCATCTTTGGAGAAATCCTACACCGAAACTCTAACGATCAACAAAACTTGGTTGCCGAATTGGTTAAGAACTTTGTTAAAATTTTGGAGGCAAACCAAGGTGCAATTTATTTGCTAAATGACGATACCCAAGAAAAGTATCTTGAATTGGTTGCCGCTTATGCTTGGGATCGAAAAAAACTAATAGAGAAAAAGGTTTTTATTGGAGAAGGGCTTGTGGGCGCCTGTTTCCACGAAAAAGAGACTATTTATATCACAAAAGTACCCGACAATTACATTAAAATCACCTCCGGCCTTGGCGATGCATTACCCACATCGCTGGTGATTGTGCCACTCAAAAATGAAACAGAAATACTTGGTGTATTGGAATTGGCATCCTTTAACCTGCTGGAACAATATCAAATAGAGTTCCTTGAAAAAGTTTGTCAGAACGTTGCCAACACCCTATCGGTGGTAAAAATCAATGAACGCACCAAACAATTATTAAAACAATCGCAAGAACAAGCCGCTCTCATGCATTCGCAGGAGGAAGAAATGCGCCAAAATATGGAAGAGCTTTTAGCCACCCAGGAAGAAATGGCACGAAAAGAACGCGAAATGAACCTGCGTATGGAGGCCATTGGTGGATTAGCCTTATTTATCGAATACGATTTCAACGGCACCATTCTTTCAGTCAATAGCAGAACATGCCAGATCACAGGATACAGCAGAGATGAGTTAGTAAATCGTCATCACAGTTTACTTTTTGACAAACAAGACTATTCAAAATCAGAAAACTATAACAAGTTCTGGAGTATCATGCGCAGCGGCAAATCCTATAGTGGTATCTTCCGCCGCAAGACAAAAGAGGGGCGTTTTATCACGGTCAAAGGATTTATTCACCCAATCTTTGATGAAGATGGTTCTCCGCTAAAAATCATAGAAATCAGCGTCGAAATAGACGATATTCTTGAAAAGCCTAATGAAGAATAGGAAATAGATATCATTTGAGCAAAAAAGAAAAATATTTTTCAAACATTTTTTATTTATTAACGATAAAGCTGTATATTTGCGGTTCGTTAAACAAGGGTGTAAATTATTGAAGTTCAAAATATAAAAGTTATCAGCAATGACAAAAGCAGATATTGTAAACGAAGTGTCAAAGAACACAGGAATTGAGAAAGTGGTTGTGCAACGCACCATCGAAGCGATGATGGAAACAGTCAAAGCCACCTTGGAAAAAGGCGACAACGTATATCTTCGCGGATTTGGAAGTTTTATTGTTAAGAAACGTCGTCAGAAAAAGGCGCGTAACATTTCCAAACAAGCAACTATTATTGTCCCAGAGCATTATATTCCAGCTTTTAAGCCGGCGAAGACATTTGTAACCCAAGTAAAAGAAAACGTAAAAGTAAAATAATTAAAGGAGGAAAATCTATGCCATGCGGAAAAAAACGTAAACGCCATAAGATGGCAACTCACAAACGGAAAAAACGTCTGAGAAAAAATAGGCATAAAAAGAAAAAATAGTTTGCCTTCCTACGGGCAACGGAAACTATTTTTACCCGTTAAACCTATCGAGCACAGCTCTTTAGGTTTTCGTTTTTTAATCGCATCTCCCGTTTGTTCACCCTTAAAAACCTTGTTGTGTGAGTGTTACTAAAGAAATGATTATCGATGTATCGACTAATGAAACAACCATAGCCTTACTTGAAAATAAAAAGCTGGTTGAAATCTATAAAGATCGAAACGAAGATAAATTCTCGGTGGGAGATATTTATCTCGCCAAAGTAAAAAAAATTATGCCCGGATTAAACGCAGCTTTCGTTAACGTAGGTTACCAACGCGATGCGTTTTTACACTACCTCGACTTAGGCCCACAATTTCAAACCTTTAATAAAATTGTATCCGCCGCTCTCCAGGGCAAAGATGTTACCCCATTAAGTAAAATCAAACCCGAACCGGATATTGATAAAAATGGAAAAATCACCGATGTTTTAACCGAAGGACAGATTGTATTAGTCCAAATTGCCAAAGAACCGATTTCAACAAAGGGACCAAGATTAACTTCTGAAATTAGCATAGCCGGGCGAAATATTGTTTTAATGCCCTTCAGCAATAAAGTCAATATTTCACAAAAAATATCTTCGAGTTTTGAAAAAATTCGATTAAAAAAGCTTTTAACTACAATAAAACCAAAAAATTACGGAGTGATTATTCGAACGGTTGCCCAAGCCCAACGAGCTGCCAATCTCGACACCGAACTCCGCGAACTAATTGCCCGATGGGAAGATGCCTTGGGAAAACTTAAATCGGCCAAAGCCCCAAAACTGATATTAGGCGAAATCGACCGAACTACAGCTCTGATTCGCGATCTTTTTAACGATTCGTTTAATAATGTATTCATAAACGATGCTCGTCTTTTCCGTGAAATTCAAGAGTATGTACAAAGTATCGCCCCCGATAAGCAAAAAATTATAAAACTCTATCAAGGCAAAGCTCCGATATTTGACCAATTTGAAATCAGTAATCAAATCCGATCGCACTTCGGAAAAACCGTTGCACTCAAAAAAGGGGCTTATCTGATCATTGAACACACCGAAGCCCTCCACGTTATTGATGTAAACTCCGGAACACGCAACAAAGCCGAAGTGGATCAGGAAAACAACGCCTTCGATGTTAACCTCACAGCAGCGGAAGAAATAGCCCGACAGCTGCGTCTTCGTGATATGGGCGGTATTGTTGTTGTCGATTTTATTGATATGGTTGATCCGGATCATCGACAAAAACTATACGAGTTTATGAAGGCACAAATGGAGAAAGATCGGGCAAAGCATCAAATTCTGCCCCTGAGCAAATTTGGCCTGATGGAAATCACCCGACAGCGTGTCCGTCCAATCATGAGCATTAAAAATTCCGAAACCTGCCCTGTGTGTAACGGAAAAGGAGAAGTGCAGCCAACCATTTTGCTTGTTGAAGAAATCGAAAATCGATTGAGTTACTTTGTAGAAGTGGAAAAACATAAAAAACTTCAACTCAAAGTGCATCCATTTGTTTATGCCTATTTAACCAAAGGCTTTATTAATCAATTGATAAAATGGCGATTTAAATATAAAATCAGCTTAAAAGCCTATCCCGATGCTTCAGGAGCTTTTCTTGAATACGATTTCTTTGATAAAGAAGGGAATCCATTGACTACCTAACGGTTGTTGGCAAATTTTTTGCAGGCTGCATCCTCTAAACCCAAAAATAATCCGCTATGAAACAAACATTTCTATTTATTTGCACTCAACCTCTGCCCTTATCATTAAAAAAAAGGTTGCATACATCCAAAACACTTCGATTTTTTTTGTTTTGGATTTTTGTTTCATTAACTACCTTTAGTTTTGGTCAAGTTCTTGAACCGGTAAAATGGAACTTTGAGCTAAAAAAAATCAATGACACCATTTACACCGTAGTGGGTAAAGCAACGATAGAAAAAGGCTGGCATCTGTATTCTCAACATTTGCCCCAAGGAAACATTGCTTTACCAACACGTTTTGAGTTTGAAGAAAATCCCGTAATCGAGTTGATAGGGAAAGTTGAGGAAAAATCGGAGGTGATTGAAAAAGAAGATGCTACAGTCGGAGCTATGAGTCGTTTCTTTGCCAATGAAGCACTCTTTGAACAAAAAATAAAAGTCTTAAATCCAAATACTACTATCAAAGGTTTGGTAGAATTTATGGCCTGCGATGAGGAACAATGTATCCCTCCGGCGGAACACCACTTCGAATTAACCATACAAGACCAATCGATGCTAACAGAAAAAACTGAAGAACCGCAGGCAAAAAATCTTTCACTCTGGGCTGTTATTCTGGAAGCAATCCTTTGGGGATTCGCAGCTCTGCTTACCCCATGTGTATTTCCTATGGTCCCGATGACCATTAGTTTTTTCATAAAAAGTACCCAAAACAAACTTCGCTCAAAAATCAATGCCGGATTTTTTGGAATATCCATTGTAGCACTTTATACTCTTCCTATTGCAGCCATAATTTTCATAACTTACATTTTTGGAGGAGAATCAGTTACGGCCGATATTTTTAATTGGTTATCAACTCATTGGGTTCCCAACATTTTATTTTTCCTGATATTTATGATTTTTGCCGCATCTTTTTTTGGTGCATTTGAGATTGTGTTACCAAACTGGATGGTTAATAAAGCCGACTCAAAAGCCGATCGTGGCGGGTTAATCGGTTCATTTTTTATGGCTTTAACCTTGGTATTAGTTTCGTTCTCATGCACAGGGCCAATCGTTGGAACCATTATTGTAAAATCAACCCAAGGCGAAATTTGGGAACCGGTTATTACAATGTTATTTTTCTCGGTAGCCTTTGCACTTCCTTTTACCCTTCTGGCGTTTTTCCCCTCATGGCTTAATAATTTGCCTAAATCTGGTGGTTGGCTAAACAACGTAAAAGTTGTATTAGGCTTTATCGAAGTAGCTCTAGGACTTAAATTTTTAAGCGTAGCCGATCAGGTTTATCATTGGGGAATCCTCGACCGAGAAGTCTATCTTTCCATTTGGATTGTAACCTTCACTCTGTTAGGATTTTATCTTTTGGGTAAGCTAAAATTCAAACACGATTCCGAATCGTCACACATAGGTGTATTTAGACTTTTCTTATCAATAATAACCTTTTCTTTCGTGCTCTACATGATTCCGGGACTCTGGGGAGCTCCTTTAAAAATGCTGAGCGGATATTTACCACCGCAAAACAGCCTCGATTTTGATCTCAATAGAATTATCCGCGAAAACGTCCAAAATTCATCATTTGTTGTACAAGCACAAACAAATATAAACTCAGACGAAATGTGCGATAAACCTAAATACAGTGATCTTCTGCACCTTCCCCATGGACTACAAGGATATTTTGATTACGAACAAGGTCTAAAATGCGCCCGACAAACCGGTAAGCCCATTTTTATCGATTTCACCGGCCATGGATGTGTTAACTGTAGAGAAATGGAAGCTAATGTTTGGAGCGATCCAAGAGTACAAAAAATTTTACGCGATAACTTCATTATTATTGCCCTTTATGTCGATGATAAAACCGAACTTCCCGAATCGGAATGGGTTGTTAGCCAACGCGATGGAAAAGTTAAAAAAACGATCGGGAAAAAATGGGCTGATTTTCAAATCACTCGCTACAACGTAAATGCTCAGCCTTACTATGTTTTACTCGATCACAAAGAAAATTTGCTCATGCCACCACGAGCCTATAACCTAGACGTGGAACAATTTATCGAATTTCTCAAAGAAGGTTTGAAAAATTTTGAAAAATCGAAACTAAAGTAGTACTTTGGAACCGATTTTGCTACTACAAGACGTTACAATCGAGTAAACGTTGTGGAGGGAACCGGACACATGCGATTTTTTATTTTTGCTTTATTATTTACATTTTTTCTTACCGGAGGGCGTCCTAGCTTTGCTAACAACAACCCGACACCTCCCATTTCCTTTTATTTTGATCATGACTCAATCAAAAACGATCAGCAAATTATTAATCATCTGCCAAAATTCGAAAAAATCAATGCAGACCAATTGAACTTTCCTCCTAGTGAAGGAACTTATTGGATTTCCGTATTGCTTACCAATAAAAATAACTTTCCTGCAGATTTCATAGTGGAGATCGATAATTTATTGACTAGACCATATTTTTTTGTTTACCAAAACGACAGTTTAATTTCTGTTCCCCAAAATATTTACGACCAACATTCCCATTCGATCATAATGAACATAAAAGGGAACGACTCTACAAGGATTTTTATCAAAGTTCCAACCCGCGGCTTTACTACCATTATTCCGCTCAAAATACATACACTGAAACAATTTACCCAACATCATAGTTTGCACACGGCACTTATCGGTTTGGTGCTTGGATTTATGATTTTGGTATTGATTTTGTCAGCCCTTTTATGGATTTTTGGCAGAAATAAAGCATGGATTTACCTTTTTTCTTTCGTGTTAACTTCCAGCATATATCATTTTTTAATGGAAGGGCTTGGCTATGCTCTCAACTTTGACTTTGATTCATTGAGCCATTTATTTTTTGCCAAAGCCATGATGCCCTTGGCTTCAGGATTTTTAGGTTTATTTCTTTTAGAATTTTTGGATATAAAGAAGATTTTCCCAATTTTCTATAAAAAAGGTAAAATTGCTGCCGTAATTATTATGGCAACAACACTTATCTATCCATTGTTCCCCAACTATCATTCCCTCTTATACAATTATACCTATGTTGTCATTGGTGGCGGAATATTGTTTTCCTATTTGATTCTCCACAAAGTTTGGGGAATAAATAAAAAAATCACCCTAATCCTCACAACCGGAGTTACACTTCTATTAATTTCTTTGGTTTTAAAAATTGCTCTCGATTTTGGCATTGTTCCTTTAAAACCAATCTTTAAAAATATTCCAAAGATAGGATATGCCGGATTATTGGTTTCTTTAATATATGCACTGTTCGAACGATTTAGGATCAATAATCAAGAACTGACTCGTTTGAACATTAAGTTAGACGAGTTAGTAAAAGAACGTACTGCTGAAATAAATAATCAAAACGAGGAGTTAAAGACACAAGCCGAAGAGTTAAGTTCACAGCGTGAACAACTTATGCTGCAAAAAGAGGAATTGGAGACCCAAACCGAAGAGTTGCGTTCGCAAACTGAAATGCTTTTAGCCCAAAAAATTGAGCTAGAGCGTTTACAACTGGCTGTGTCAAACACCGACAATCTCATTTATTTGTTTGACAGCGAAGGATATTTAATCTGGTATAACAAAGCATTCAGCAGTTATTTGCAAAATAATCAGAATAAAAACAACCAACAAAAGTTCCATATCACTGAAATTAGTACCAATAGTAAAATTAAGACTCTGTTTGAAAATTGCCAGAAACTTGGAACCTCAGTAACCTATGAATCATCAATACATGAAAAACCTGGGGTATCCCGCTACTTTCAAACTGTGTTGACTCCTATTTTTGAAGAAAACAATCTCAAATATCTGATTGCCATTGACTCCGATATCACCACGATCAAAACCTACGAATTGGAGATTGAAAGGCAACGGAATATTGCCATTGAACGCCAGGAAGAGTTGGAACTTCAGCAAATGGAAATCACTGATAGTCTTCGGTACGCTCAACGAATTCAAAATGCTATTTTACCAAAAGAAAAAGACATCAAAAATTTCTTCCCGAACAGCTTCGTCATTTTCAAACCACGGGATATTGTAAGCGGTGATTTTTACTGGTTTCATCGCATCGAAAATAAATACATCTTTGCAGCTATCGATTGTACAGGTCATGGAGTTCCGGGAGCTTTCATGTCAATCATTGGAACCTATTTGCTAAACAATATTATCATTCAGAATAGAGAGACTCAACCTACAGAAATTCTCAAACAACTGAACCGGAAACTTAAAATTTCACTAAAAAACGATAACGTTGCAGAACAGACAAACGATGGAATGGATATAGCTTTAGTTGCTCTCAATTTAGGTACCCTTAAACTAAACTTTGCCGGGGCCATGCGTCAAATGTTCTTGGTCACGCAAAACGATTTTATTGAGGTTAAAGGGGATAAAATTCCTATCACAAGCGAAATTGCAGGCAACACCATGGCTAAGTATAACGACTGGGAATTTGATATCGCTCCCGGCGACCGTTTTTATCTATTTAGCGATGGAATGATCGATCAGTTTGGAGGTCCGGAAAATAAAAAGTTTCTCACAAAACGCTTCAAACAAATGTTGCTCGATAGTCAATCCTACCATATGGATGAACAGAAAAAAATGATCAATCAAACCATTCAAGACTGGATTGGCAATAATCCACAAGTTGACGACATTTTAATTCTGGGTGTTGAAATTTAACCATGATATTCCTAAGCAATAACCAATTGTAAATTGCGTTTTTCAGTGTATCTTTATCCGAATTTTTTAGGAAATCATGGTCACCTTGCGAAAATCAGTGCAACAGAAAACAGCACAACCAATAATCCGAAAAATTGTTATTTTGGCATCGACAACACTTGTTGGCCTTACCCACTCAGCAAATGCTCAAAGTGTCAGAAAATACAGTAATGAATTTTTAGCTATTGGAGTAAGTGCCCGGGGAGTAGGCATGGGTAATTCAGTAGTGGCATCTACTTCTGATGTTTTTTCAACCTATTACAATCCGACCGGACTACTTTCCATTGAAAAAGATATTCAACTGGGATATATGCATTCCGAACATTTTGCCGGAATTGCCAAATTCGACTATGGAGCAGTGTCGTACCGGATATCACCGAATCAAGCTGCCGCACTTTCCTTCATTCGATTTGGAGTAGATAACATCCCTAATACGTTAAACCTATACGCCGATGGCGTATTAAACTACGATCGGGTTACTATGTTTTCGGTCGCCGATATGGCGTTTTTTGGTTCGTATGCACAAACTCTCCCCATTGAAAACCTTCAGGTAGGTGGCAATGTTAAAATAATTCACCGAATCGCCGGCAGTTTTGCAAAAGCCTGGGGATTTGGCTTCGATATAGCAGCTCGCTATTATCAAAACCACTGGACATTTGCAGCTATCGCTCGCGATGTTACCGGAACCTTTAACGCTTGGAGTTTTAATACCGGTGAACTCCGGGAAGTTTTTATCATTACAGGAAACGAAATTCCGGAAAATTCCCTGGAGATTACTTCTCCCCGTCTGATTGGTGCCGTTGCCTACAATCGAACCATTTTCGAAAAACTTAATTTGCTGGGGGAAGTCAATATAGATATTACCACCGATAAAAAGCGAAATACTTTAATAAAATCCAACTTCATTAGTATTGATCCGCAAATGGGAATTGAAATCGGATACGATAAAACGGTATATGCCCGTTTAGGAGTTCACAATTTTCAAAAAGAGACATCCGAGAGTGGCTCAAAACATTTCACGGTCTTACCAAGCATTGGAATTGGCTTAGTTATCAACAATTTAGGTGTTGACTATGCTTACAGCGACTTGGGTAATGTTTCGGGGGCTCTTTATTCTCATATGGTTTCACTCCATTACAATCTTTATCGTTCCAAAAATCATTAAACCTCGCTCACAATCCCGAACGAAATTTTCGTATTTCAGCGTCGAGAGTTTTGTAATTGGGATTGATCTCCTGCATCAGAGCATGAAACTTGTCGCCATGGTTCAAGACCTTGGTGTGACATAACTCGTGAATCAACACATGATCGATCAAATGATCGGGCAAAAGCATCAAATAGAGGTTAAGATTGATTTTCAAATCTTTAGTACAACTTCCCCAACGGCTTTTTAATTTTTTGATAGAAAGTTTCCGAACCGTAAAACCATAGAGTGAAGCAAGTTCGGCTAACCGACGCGGTAAATAAATATTGGCTTCAATGCGCAGAATTTTGAGCATGACTTGTTTAATAAAATCCTGCACCTGAGGCTCTTCCCAACCCCAATCGACAGGAATTTCAATAGTAACCTTTTTATTTATAACTGCAGATTTGGGTTGAGCTATCATTGATTTTTTCAATATCCATTCAAAATACCTTGACCGTGGTAAGCATTCAGGGGAAAATAGTTTGGGATTTATGTTTTTTGGCAAGGTTGATATCCAATATTTTATTTGCAGTCGATGTTGATCAACAAATTCCGCAATCTGGCGATGATTTGCTCTTTGGGGAGCACTGATTGATATTTTTCCGTTATCTATTAGGCGAAGGGTGATTTTTCGAATGTTTTTCCTTTGAAGCAATGTGATTGTTCCAAACTCAATATCGAAAAAAGAGGTCATCAAACGAAAGTGATTTTTCGGTGGATAGATTAGCCCATGTTTAGCCTTTTCTCGGCACTAATCTGTATCGTGTTGTGTTTGAATTTTGGAAACGCCTCCGCTAACGATGAATTTCATAGCTTCCGCAGGCGAAACATCGATAGATTTAACCAAAGATGCCGGTACAACGTATAGTTCACCCAATAATCCGTAGGAACTTGGAAAATAAACAGCAACATGTCCTTCGGGGATAGATAGGAACTCTAAGTTGGATTGTATTAGAAATCCTAATCGCTGTATTTGATTTTGTGGATCAATGGTTACCAAAACGGGATTGTCGAATTTTTTTTCTTTGCCGATAAATGCAGAAAAAAGATCCTTGATGGAGGTATAAACAAGCTTTAGTATTGGAGCTTTGTTGATCATTCTGTCAACATAGGCATAGATGGGTGTTGCCACTAAAAGCTGAAACAAGAATCCCAGTAATGTTACCGATAAAAGCATCACCATAATTCCTAACCCGGGAACTCCGATGGGAATGAATCCGTCGAGCCAAATCAAAAGAGAGTAAAGCAAATAAAAGGTGATGCCTATAGGCAAAACAAAAATCAACCCCTGAATGAAATATTGCAATATACGGCGCATAAATAAATATTTTAGTTTTTTCTATTCAAACCACCGCACAAACGATTCAAGAATATTAAAGCCATCGGTATTTCCAAGTTCAGCATCAGCTGCACGTTCGGGATGCGGCATCATTCCATAAACATTTTTTTGCTTATTGCAAATTCCCGCAATGAAGTTCACGCTCCCATTCGGGTTTGAATCATCACTTATACGTCCTTTCTCGTCACAATATCGGAACAATACCTGCCCATTTTCTTCGATTTCGTTTAAGGTATTATCGTCGGCGTAGAATCGGCCTTCACCATGGGCAATGGGAATGTTTAAGGGTTTGGTACCAACCTTCGATGTGAAGGCTGTTTTGGGATTATCGGGCAAAATATATTGGTTTTTGCAAATAAATTTCCGTGAAAGATTAGGTAAAAGTACGCCCGAAAGTAAGCCTGCTTCACAGAGTATCTGAAACCCGTTACATATTCCAAAAACAGGCCGACCGCTATTGGCGAAACGAATAACTTCCTGCATTATTGGACTGTATCGTGCTAACGCTCCCGGTCGTAAATAATCGCCGTATGTGAACCCTCCGGGTAAAGCAATGGCGTCAATATCAGGCAAGTTACTGTCTTTGTGCCATAAACGCTCAACCTCATGCCCCATGATTGTTTCAAGGGTATAGATCATATCATGATCACAATTCGAACCGGGAAAAATCACTACTCCAAATTTCATGTTCTAATTATTTTTTGTTTAACGTATATACTCATTACTCCGGCAAAATTTGCCCTTAAAAAAATCGTTTTGGTAATTCCGCTTTAAAACATCGTGGCTATTTCTTTTTTTGAAGACCAAAATAGTGTTTGCCACCCCAAGAGGTTTTACCATTTATCGCACTGCAAATATACTATTTTGCAATGGAAACTTTTCGCTTTTCAAAGGATAAAAAAGGGACAGTGTTTGACACCATTTGTTTCATTTTCAATCAAACTAAATGTAGCATTTCTTTGATGCGTGTTTCCTCAAACAACTTCGAATTTATTCTGTTACATCTCCATAAACCTTAGGTAAAGTGATTTGTTAGTTAGGCATGACCCGTGAAAAACCGATTCTATTTTATGACTCCCATTGCAATCTATGCCATGCAGTGGTGAATTTTATTAAAAAACGTTGTCCAACAGACCGCTTGTCTATCGTTGCGTTAGATAGCCAAATGGCAACAGAGATTTTATCAGCATTTTCCGGAGATGCAAAAAAGATTGATAGCGTGGTGGTGTTGAAAAATAGCCGTTTATATCTAAAATCATCGGCCATGGTTGAAGTATTGAAACTTATGCCAATGCCGTGGAAAATCCTTGTGGTGGCGGGTATCGTGCCTAGATTTGTACGTGACCGGATTTACGATTTTATTGCTGAAAACCGTTATCGATGGTTTGGGGTTTGTGAAAAATGTCAAACCACTCCTAACGATTAGTTAAAAACGGTATAACCCTCTTTGGAGTAATTTTGTCGGGAGTTACTTGATATTGAACAGGAATAATTTTCACTCCTGATTCAAAAGCCTCCAATAAAAGTTTCGAATAAATGGGATCAATATCCCAAGCCGGTGCAAAAGCATGAACATCCGTACGTTGAATGACATAAATCATGGCCGCATTGTGACCTTGCCTCATCACTTCCATTAAGGTCTTCAAGTGTTTCTGCCCACGAAGAGTTTTAGCATCAGGAAAACGAGCAACACCGGAATCGTTCAAGGTAACGTTTTTAACCTCAATATACCACGATTCTGAGTTGTCCTCTCCAAAAATATCGAACCTGCTATCACCAAAAACCACTTCGCGACGAATATTCTCCAGCTTTGGAACGGTTGTGAATGCCCCTGTTTGTAGTAACTCGTAAATCAGACGGTTTGGAACATTGGTATTGATTCCCACCCAAATTCCGTTAATTTTTATCATTTCCCATGTATAAGGCAATTTTCGCTGTGGGTTATTGCTATAACTTAAGAACACCTCAGCCATCGGTTCCAAACAACTCATCATTGAACCTGAATTTGGACAATGAGCAGTGATTATCTGTCCGTCATCGAGCTGAACATCGACAAGAAAACGTTGGTAACGCTTCAAAAAACGCCCATGAATTAAAGGTGGAAGAATCATTATAATTATTTTTCCATAAAACGTTTTGATAACTTAAATGTTGGATTGTAGTGTGATCGGGCATTAAAATTTTTGCCCAACCCATTCGCTTTGATTCGTTTTTGCCGGTTCAATTGGCAATAAAGGCAATCTTTTATACTTTTGCACATATTTTCTAGACCTGAATGAAATTTGTTTTACAAAATAATGCCAACGCCGTCGGACCAAGAGCCGGTATCATTACAACCGACCATGGTCAGATTGAAACCCCGATTTTTATGCCTGTGGGGACTGTGGGAACAGTAAAAGCTGTGCTACATAAAGAACTCATCGATGAAATTAAAGCTCAAATTATTTTAAGCAATACCTATCACCTTTATTTGCGCCCGGGAAACTCTATTATGGAAAAGGCTGGCGGGCTTCATCAATTTATAAATTGGCAACTTCCGATTTTAACCGACAGCGGCGGTTTTCAAGTTTTCTCTCTTTCTGATATTCGAAAAATCAAAGAAGATGGCGTTGAATTTCGTTCCCACATCGACGGTTCAAAGCACTTTTTTACCCCCGAAAATGTGGTTGATACCCAACGAATAATCGGTTCGGATATCATGATGGCGCTTGACGAATGCCCTCCGGGAGACTGCGATTACGCATATGCGAAAAAATCACTTGCTTTAACCCGACGATGGCTTGAGCGTGGATATAAACACTTCCAAAACACCTCACCACGATACGGTCATTCCCAAACCTTTTTTCCGATAGTTCAGGGTGCCGGTTTTGCCGATTTACGCCGCGAAGCCGCAAAACATGTGGCCGACATGGGAACAGAAGGCATTGCCATAGGCGGACTTTCGGTGGGAGAACCTACCGAAGTTATGTACGCAATGATTGAAGAAACCAATCAACATCTTCCCATTGATAAGCCTCGCTACCTAATGGGCGTTGGAACTCCGGCAAATATCATTGAAGCCATCGATCGCGGGATTGATATGTTTGACTGTGTAATGCCTACACGAAACGGACGAAACGGTATGCTTTTCACATGGAACGGCATAATAAACATCCGAAACAAAAAATGGGAAACCGAATTCTCATCCCTCGACCCGCTGGGAACCAATTATGTTGATCGACATTTTACCCTTGCCTATTTGCGACATCTGTTTCAAGTCGGCGAATATTTAGGTCCACAAATCGCCAGCATTCACAATCTGGCCTTCTATTTATCGTTAGTTAAAACAGCCCGCGCAAAAATTCTCGATGGAACATTTCATCAGTGGAAAAAAGAGATTTTGCCCAATATTACCCGAAGATTGTAATCCCATTTCGCTATGTTTTTAAACAAGCTCGATCGCTACATTTTACGCAAATTCCTGGGAACCTATTTTTACGCAATAGCCTTACTGACCGTTTTGGTTGTAATATTTGATTTATCAGAGCGTCTCGATGATTTTTTAGCCAATCAAGCTCCGGTTGAGGGTATTATTTTTGACTATTATCTAAATTTCGTTCCTTACATTATAAACCTTTTCAGTGGGCTGTTTACCTTTATTGCGGTCATCTTCTTTACATCGAAAATGACCGCCCATAGCGAAATTATTGCTATTCTCAGCAGTGGAGTCAGTTATCGCCGATTTCTCCGACCCTATTTCGTCGGAGGAATCTTAATCGCACTTCTCTCGTTTTATCTGATTAACTGGGTAATTCCCCATGCTACTGCCCGAAGGCTTGAGTTTGAAGAAAAATATTATCGTGAATCGGCATACCAAAATCGCGAGCGAAATATTCACCGGCAAATCCAACCCGGGGTTTATATCTACATGCAATCCTACAACACAGCTCTTAATATTGGATATAAATTTACTCTTGAACGATTTGAAAATCAACGATTAAAAGAAAAAATCGTTTCCGATTACATAAAATGGGACACAACAAAAAAATGTTGGACAATCTATAACTACTATCAGCGTCAATACGATTCCATTTCAGAGAGCCTTACTACAGGGGCATCCAAAGACACCCTTCTTCCCAATTTCGACTATCGCGATTACTCAAGCCGAATACAAATGATTGAAACCCTAAACTTCGGTGAACTAATGAATTATATTGAGAAACAACGACTAAGCGGAACTTCAAATATTGCTGTCTACAAAATTGAAAAACACAAGCGTTTGGCCCTTCCCTTTGCCTCCATCATTTTATCCATTATGGGAGTTTGTATCTCTTCGGAAAAACGCCGCGGAGGAATGGGTTTAAATCTTGGATTAGGCTTAGCGTTGGCATTTTCTTACATTATGATGCTGCAAGTCACGCAAGTGTTTGCCATCAATGCCGGATTCAATCCACTGTTATCGTTGTGGATACCCAACGTTATTTATATGATAATCACCTTTTTGTTATACAAACGAGCTTCACGGTAATCCAATGTTTGCTCAAAAACATTGACAGAAATCATCAAAATAATCAAAAAATACGTATCATTGCATAATTAAAGAGACAAATTTTGTCAAAATTTAAACACCAGAACAATGAAAGAAGAGCAGAATCTATTTAAACAAAAAACCGAAGAACTGCAAAAGCGAAAAGAGATAGCTGAAGCAGGCGGAGGGCAGGAAGCTGCAGCCAAGCAAGAGGCTAAAGGAAAAATGACCGCTCGCAAGCGGATACTTGCCCTATTGGATGAAGGCTCATTCCAGGAGTATGACCTCTTTGTGCAACACGATGCACGTGATTTTGACATGGCCAATAAATTTCTAGCCGGCGACGGAGTTATCACCGGAACAGGAACTATTTACGGACAACCGGTTTGCGTTTATGCCCAGGACTTTACCGTAGAGGGTGGCTCGCTTGGATTTGCCCATGCCCGTAAAATCACTAAGATCATGGATCACGCTCTGAAGATGCGCATGCCTCTCATAGGTATCAACGACTCAGGAGGTGCCCGTATTCAGGAAGGAGTAAACTCACTAGCCGGATATGGCGAAATATTTTTCCGAAACACCCTAAACTCTGGAGTTATCCCACAAATCAGCGTTATTTTAGGTCCATGTGCAGGAGGAGCCGTTTACTCTCCAGCTCTCACCGATTTCGTTTTTGTGGTTGAAAACATTTCCAAAATGTTCATTACCGGACCGGAGGTTATTAAGGCTGTTCTTGGCGAAGAAATTTCTATGGAAGATCTCGGGGGTGCTCGAGTCCATGCAGAAATCTCCGGAAACGCTCATTTTTATTCAAAAAGTGAAAAAGAATGTTTTGACCAAATCAAAAAACTCCTCACTTTCATACCATGGAACAATGGACAAAAAGCAAGAGCATTTCCACCAAAACCACCGAAACCTGAATACAAAATCGAAGAAATTGTTCCAGCCGATCCGCGTCAACACTACGATGTGAGAAATGTCATTCGAGCTATCGTTGACGATAGTGACTTTTTCGAAGTTTCTGAATTATTTGCCCCAAACATCGTTATCGGTTTTGGTCGGATCAACGGTGAAACAGTTGGATTTGTAGCAAACCAACCACTGGTATTGGCCGGAGTTCTTGACTGTGATTCCTCCGACAAGGCAGCACGATTTATCCGTTATTGCGATTCATTCAATATTCCCATCGTAACACTGGAAGATATGCCCGGTTACCTTCCCGGAATCGACCAGGAGCATATGGGAGTAATCCGCCATGGAGCTAAAATGCTTTATGCTTATAGTGAAGCGACCGTGCCCAAAATCACGGTAATACTACGCAAAGCCTACGGTGGCGGATACATTGCCATGAACTCTCGACACCTACGTTCCGATTTCGTATTTGCGTGGCCAACCGCCGAAATTGCCGTGATGGGACCGGAAGGTGCCGCCAATATCATTTTCCGGAAAGAAATTCAGACAGCTGAAAATCCGGAAGAAATGCGGAAACAAAAAATTGAGGAATACAAAGAAAAATTTGCCAATCCTTATGTTGCTGCATCAAAAGGCTATATCGATGCCGTAATTGAGCCTGAAAAGACACGAGCTATTCTACTGCACTCCATCGAGGTCTCGTCGAATAAAACCGAAGGCAGACCCAAGAAAAAACATTGTATTCCTCCATTTTAATCGAACACAGGTATGGAAAAAGAAAATCAAAAATATCAAACGTTCTTACTGGATGATACCAACTATATAACCGAGTTATCACCCAAATACCAACGGCAAAAAAACTATGAACTGAAAAATCCGTTCATAATCAAAGCATTTCTTCCCGGCAAAATTATGACTATACCAGTTAAAGAGGGACAGAAAATTCGTATGGGCGAGACTATTTGCTCGTTTGATGCCATGAAAATGGAAAACTACATCACCTCACAGGTTAATGCAAGAGTAAAAAAAATACACATTACAGTGGGACGAGTAGTGACAAAAAACGATCTGCTTTTTGAGCTTGAACCATTAGATGAATCAGAAATCCACTAAACAAAAAAGCTGCCCTTGTGGGCAGCTTTTTTGTTTCTGCACTTTTAGCCTAAGCACAAATTTCGTAAAGCCAAAATCAAAAAAAATCAGCTACTTTTGTGCTGAAAAAACAAACCGATAAATGCAACACGAATCAAGATATTTAAAACGCGGAGTTTCAGCCTCAAAAACCGAGGTACACAAAGCCATTGAAAATATTGATAAGGGCGTGTTTCCCGGGGCATTTTGCAAAATCATCGAAGATAGTTTCACCCACGACCCCGACTACTGCTTGGTGATGCATGCCGATGGGGCCGGAACCAAATCATCATTGGCTTATATCTATTGGCGAGAAACCGGCGATTTATTGGTTTGGAAAGGCATTGCTCAGGATGCCCTGGTGATGAACATCGACGACCTTCTGTGCGTTGGGGCCTACAAAAATATTTTAGTGTCCTCTACCATCGGTCGGAATAAAAACCTGATTCCCGGCGAAGTAATCAAAACAATCATCGAGGGAACCCAAGAGTTTATTGAACTCATGTCCACACATGGCATCGAATGCAAACTTACAGGTGGTGAAACAGCCGATATCGGCGACCTTGTTCGTACCATTGTGGTTGATTCTACGGTAACTGCACGCCTCCATCGTTCAAAAGTTATCGACAATCGTAATATTTCAGACGGCGATGTCATTATTGGATTAGCATCGTCAGGAAAAACGACTTACGAGACGGAATATAATTCAGGAATCGGTAGCAACGGACTAACCAGTGCAAGGCACGATGTGTTTCATCATAGCCTGACCGAAAAATACCCGGAAAGCTTTGATCCATCAATCCCCGACAATTTAGTGTATTCAGGAAAATATCATATTACCGATATTGTTTCATCGGAATATCCCAACATCGGAAAGCTAGTATTAAGCCCCACGCGCACGTATGCTCCGGTAGTAAAAGCAATTCTCGAGGAAATCTCCTCCGAAATTCATGGAATGATTCATTGCTCCGGTGGAGCCCAAACAAAAGTGATGAAATTTGTTGAGAATATGCATGTTGTGAAAGACAACCTTTTCCCTATTCCCATTCTTTTCTCCATAATAAAACAAGAATCGCAAGCATCTTGGGAGGAAATGTACAAAGTTTTCAACATGGGACATCGCTTCGAAATTTATTGCAAACCCGCCTATGCCGACATTATAATCGACATCGCAAGAAAATTCAATCTCGATGCTCAAATTATTGGCTATTGTCAAGAAGCAGATCAAAACAAACTCACTATAAAAACCGAATTTTGTTCCATTGAATATTAAACCATACTCCATTTATGATACTTATCGATAAACTACAAACCTTACGGTTACGTTTTGAAGAAATCGGGCAACAACTCACCGATCCGGCAGTTATAGCCGATGTTCAAAAATTTATAAAACTCAATAAAGAATACAAAACGCTCGAACCGATTGTTGAATCGGGTAAAGAATATCGTTTGGCATTAGAAAATCTTGCATCAGCCAAAAGCCTTCTTCAAACAGAAAAAGATGAAGAAATGCGCCAATTGGCCAAGGAGGAGATTGAACTTTTGGAACAAAAAATTCCCCAGTTGGAAGAAAAAATCAGGCTTCTGATGATACCCAAAGATCCTGAAGACGATAAAAATGCCATTCTAGAAATCAGAGCCGGTACCGGTGGCGATGAGGCCAGTATTTTTGCAGGCGACTTATTCCGAATGTATAGCAAATTTATTGAACGTAAACGGTGGAAACTCGAAGTAACCAATTACACCGAAGGAACAGCCGGTGGTTATAAAGAAATTATAGCCACAGTATCAGGAGAAGGTGTGTATGGAATCTTAAAATATGAGTCAGGAGTACATCGGGTTCAACGTGTACCACAAACCGAAACTCAAGGTCGGGTTCATACTTCAGCGGCCACTGTAGCCGTGCTTCCTGAAGCGGAAGACTTTGATATTGAAATCCGTCCCGAAGACGTTCGAAAAGACACCTATTGCAGTTCCGGACCAGGCGGGCAATCGGTTAATACTACATACTCTGCCATACGTTTAACCCATATTCCAACCGGGATTGTCGTAACTTGTCAAGATGAAAAATCGCAGTTAAAAAACCTCGATAAAGCCATGCGCGAGCTTAAAACAAGGCTTTACAACCTTGAATACCAGAAACGCATGGACGAAATAGCTTCAAAGCGGAAAACCCTTGTTTCTACTGGCGACCGATCGGCCAAAATCCGTACCTACAACTATCCCCAAGGACGTGTGACAGATCACCGGATTGGATTGACGCTATACAATTTGCAAGCAATTATGGATGGCGAAATTGACGAACTGATTGAAAAGTTGCAAGTGGCCGAAAATGCTGAGAAACTTAACGAAGGAACGTTTTAAAAATGAATTTAGCTCTTCTTGTTAAAGAAATCGAGCGAAAAAAATCGCTCCTATGCGTTGGACTCGATAGCGATATCGAGAAAATTCCGCCGCATTTACACAATACCGACGATCCTATTTTTGAATTTAACAAAGCGATCATCGACGCCACACATCGATTTGCTGTTGCCTTCAAACCCAACATAGCATTTTATGAAGCTCAGGGCATAGAAGGCTGGAAAAGCTTAACAAAAACTATTGAATACATCAAACACCATTATCCGGAGATTTTTACCATTGCCGATGCCAAAAGAGGCGATATAGGTAACACTGCATCGATGTATGCCAAAACATTTTTTCAAACCTTAAACTTTGATGCCTTAACCGTAAATCCTTACATGGGCTACGACTCAGTGGCACCGTATCTTGAATATCATGATAAAACGGTAATTATTTTGGCTTTAACCTCTAACAAAGGTGCCGACGATTTTCAAAAGGAGTTGCTACACCATGGTCGAAAACTCTACCAGGTGGTTATCGAAAAGTGTCTAGGCTGGGGCAACGAACAAAACATTATGTTTGTCGTTGGAGGAACACAAAGTCAACAAATAGCGGAAATACGAACACTGGCTCCCCAATCCTTTTTCTTAGTTCCGGGCATTGGAGCCCAAAGCGGTGATTTAAAAGAGGTTTGCCTATCGGGTTTAAATGAAAACTATGGCCTGATTGTCAATAGTTCACGACAAGTGATTTACGCATCAAGGAACGAAAATTTTGCCGAAAGAGCAGCCATAGAAGCACAAAGTCTTCAACAAGAGATGCAAAAGCTGCTGCAACAAAAAAATCTGATTGATTAGTCGTTCAATAGTTTACTGATCTTGACCAATATTGTGTTCAATCAAGAGTTCTTTCAGACGCTTATTTTTTTGCATCAAACGAACCACAATAATCAAAAGAACGAAATTTAAAACAACCGAAAGAATGATTGGTGTAAGATTTTCGGTATTTGACTGTGCCGAATTTTCGATTGATGTCCGTGCCAGATTATTGTTCGTGCCATTTTTATCGCGAAATTCAACATATTTCTGAAAAAATTCCAATGCTTTTTTATTATCTCCAAGTGCCTGATTTAGTTGGTAGAGTGACTGATACAAATCGGCTTTGATTTGCCGGGAATTGATTTTATCCAACATCTCCAATGCTTTGTAGAATTCATCGGCTGCGGCTTCATACTTTTTCCCCTCCATGTAAGTGTTTCCCAAACCAATACGTATGGATGCTTTCAATTCCCAATAATCGCTTTCGCAAATTTCAAGAGCCTGTTTAAATGAATTGGCAGCTTCATTGGTTAATCGCATTTTCTGATAAACAATGCCAATATGATTAAGTAAAAAAGCCATATGGTCTCGATTCGCAAATTGATTTTGAATCTGGTAAGCCTCTTGATATAGAATCAATGCTTTTTTAAAGTTACCAAGCGCTTCATAGGCCATGGCTTGCTGAGCCAGCGATTTAGCTTTACCTCTCCGGTTGTTCAGTCGATCATAAAGCTCGATGGATTTATCCAAAACCGTAATAGATTCTGAGAAATCTGAAGAAAGGTAGTAAACCACTCCTTGTTCATAAAGGGTTTTGGCCAATAGATCGGGATAATCTAATTGTTCATAAACCGTAATAGCTTGTTGATAATAAAATTTGGTTTTTTCATAGTTATTCATCTGTAAATAAGCCATTCCGATTTTTTGAAACATATTGGCAACGTTTGATTTTCTTCCTGATCGTAGGGAAGCTTTTATTGCGTGTTGAAAAAAGTTAATGGCTTCGTCATACTTTCCTTCATTGTAATAAGTTAATCCTATGTAATTCAGAGAATTAGCTAATTCTTCAAAGTTATTCAATGCCTCAGCAAGTTGTTTTGCTTGGAAAGCATATTCCCTCGATTTTTCAGGGTTTGATTTTAAAAAATCAGCAGCATATTGGTTTAACAACTGCAAACGATTATTTCCTGTGACTTGCTCCGGAATGGTATCGTTGGCAACGATTAGAATATTGATTATCAAACAAATGAAGGTCATCAAAGGTTTCATTTTCAGAAAGTTTTATGTGCAGGGTTATTGAAATCAACAACTAAAAGCTTATTTTCAAATCCTTACACCCTTTTTCTTTTGGCTTAAAAGTTACGCATATTTTTCAATAGTTTGTACAGCTATCAGACTTTTTTCTGCTCATCAATCATATTAACTGCCAATAAATCTGGGCTGGAAACAATTATTTTGGTTCCAACCTCGCCGTATTTTAATATCTCTAACTGAATCATTCCCTTTCGAGCTAAACAAAGCAATAGGTTCAAGGAAGTCTTATAGTCTTTACTCAACAATCCACCACCTTGAACATATTCCTGAATCTCATTTACTTCGTTTTTTGATAAATAGATTTTATCGCTTGAAAAAACAATGCTATTGTTTTTGTCGTTCTTTTGATGAGTTATGTATATTGCAGCATTATTTTGCTCAAAAGCAACGAAATAATCAAACAACAACATTAACAAAAACTTGTAGTAGATCGGATTTCCTAATATAATTGTGTTTTCATTAACCATGTTCTGGATGTTTATTTGCCTCGAAACGGAAAACAGCGAATAGCCGCTTTTTAATTCATCTACAAGATTTTTTAAGTCAAAAATCTGATTTTCCAAACGATTTTGGATTAATTTATCCACTAAATGAATTTCCAAAATCTCATAACTATTGGCAAGCAGTTTTAATGTGTCGTTATAAACACGTAATGACTGAACTGAAGATTTACTGGCTTCAAGATCGATTTGGATTTCACGAAACAAACCCAATATCAAAGGTTGATACATTTCAAGAAGGGCTTTGGCAATCGTGTCATTGCTTAACCCTTCCAAATCATTATCTGCTACAACATTCAAACTTTCGCTTTCCGAAGCAACTGCCCGATCCGGTTTGCCAAAGATCTTCCGTTGCCTCAAAATTAAAATAAAAACACTTATAATCAAGATCAATACTCCAACCGTAACCGCCGGTTGTTCTATCCATTTCCAAATTTGTTGATTTTTTTCAAATGTATTGGAATCTTCGGTTTTCTGCTTATCGCTGTTGTCGGAAGTTTGGTTGTTTTTGTCACCCAACTTAATTTTTTCAACTTCAATTCGAGAATTCATCTCGGCAGCTTGTTCAATGAGTTTGATATTTACCAAACTGTCCTTTATTGCATCCCATTGTTTGTTATAAAATAAGGCCTGATCAAATTTTTGCTGTTTTTCAAAAATTAAAACTAAATTGCTTGCAACGTTCATTTTAAACTCAAGGCTTGGAAGCTTAGCATAATCTCGCCAAAGTGACTTTAAATGTTTCTCGGCTTGAGTGTAATTTCCTTGCCCTATTGCTAACGCCGAAAGATCAAATTTCGAAAACATTATACCGGTTTGATCACTGATCTTCTGACGAATTTGCAATGATTTATTAAAATGAATCTCTGCGAGATTAAAGCGATTACTCGTTAAATATAAATTCCCGATGTATCCTAAAACATCTGCAACTCTTTTTTGGTCGTCGATAGATTGAAATATTTCTAAAGCTTTCTGATAATGGATTAAGGATTGTTCGATATTGCCTAAATTTTTATACATCAAAGCAATATTGATGTATAGATTCGCTTGTTCAAACCTATCGTTAACGACTTCAAAATATCGGAACGACGATAGATAAAAATCAAGGGCACGATCAAACATGCCGGTTTTATAGTAAACCCCTCCAAGGTAGTTTAAGGTAGTAGCTATGTATTGGTCATATTTTAACTCTTGGTAAATCTCCAACGCCAAATTATAGTATTTTATAGCTATTTCACTCATATTGAGCTCTTTGTATATTGTTCCGATATTGATATAGGTTGCTGCTATTGGCAATTTATCGCCTAATCGCTTTCGTATTTCAAGAGCTTTCTGATAGTTTTCTAATGCTGTTCCATACTGATTCATAGTACGATAGATTGCCCCTTTCTCTACAAGCATCGAAGCAATCTGACTATTGTTTTTTGTTTGCATCCAAATGCCGGTTGCTGAATCAATATAGTGAAGAGCCTCTTGATTTTTTCCTTCCTTATGAAAAATCTTTGATAGGTTAAGCAATATTTTGGCCTGCGTTTCGGAATTAGTGGATTTTCTTGCATTGAAAAGAGCCTGCAAATAATATTCTTTTGCTTCGCTGTATTTATTGCATCGCAAATATGCATTACCCATCAGATTTAAGGTTGTAGCTATCTCTTCAGGATTCCCCATTTTGATATTGGCTTCAAGGGCTTTTTGAAACATAAACATGGCTGAATCTAACATTGCCTGCTCAGTATAGAGCAAACCAAGGTTGTTGTAGGCCACAGAAATGGTTGTACTATCCAATGAGTTTTGTGAATGATTTAATAAAATATAAAAAGACCTTCGAGCCTTTTCAAATTGACGCATTCGCCAATAAATCCGACCTTTTATTCGTTCAAGCTCAACAATTTGATCGCGATTGGCTTGCTTCATAACCAATGAATCGGCTTTTTGAACCACGTCGGGCATGTAGTTTAAACGGTTTAATTTATCGATTGCATGTAATTGCCATCGATAGATAGCATACGCTTGATTATAGTTTTTGTCGGTGCAGGCTTTTTTAAAGGCTCGTTCTAAAAAAGGAAAAACTGAATCGCTTTTATGTTGCAGAAAAAATTCAACTTTCGAATCAACCCACGATTTGTTATTATTCTGAGCTGAGACCGAAAGGCTTGATATGAGCCACAAGAAAATCGTTAAAAAACAGAGGTCTGAACGATGTCTTATAGTTCCTGAATTTGCTTTTGAACTGCTTCCCATTGATTTTTGAAATTTGCAAGCAATTGAGCAATGTTAGTAGAATCATATGGATTATCTTCCACATGTCGGCGAATTTGGTCAATCAATGAAACCACCTTTTCTCCTGCAAAATATATCAGCGACGTTTTAAGCGATTGCAGTTCATTGATTAACTGATCATTCTGTTTGTTAAGAAGGATTTGTTCGATGGTTACAAGGTGAGTTTCTATCTGAGCCGGATAAAGCTTCAGAATTTTAATAACTTTTTCACGGTCATTTCTGAAGTTTTGACACAAAACTCTAAGATTCAAATTATCTTGGATAGCCCAAGCCGGAAGATTGATCTCCTCGGTTGGCTCTTTTCTCTGACTTTGTTCAATTGCCGAATCGATGAAGTGATATAGCGAGGCCGGATTGAATGGTTTTTGCAATAATTTCAAATGGGGAAAATGTTTCGAAATGAGCTGAATTTGCGATGGTTTGGTCTCCTTGGGATGCAATACAATCATCATGGTATTTTTTAGCAAATCGTGTAGTTGTTCATATTCGCCTCCTTTAGCCGTCGGGAGGATTAGTTGAAGGTCTGCAATGAGAATAGATATATTTGTTTTCTGAGCAATATTTATCATTTGCCTAATATTCTGAGCAGGGAATAGAATCAACTCTTTATAGCGAATACGAAGAAGCCCTATCAAATAAGGTTTAAACGAATCGCTATTCCCAGCCAGTAATAAGTTAAGTGTTGCCATAATATTTTGATTAGCTAAAAATAACTCCAATAACCAAGATATCGTCAATTTGTCGTTGTTGGCCTTGCCATTTTATTAATTCATCATAAAGAATTTGTTTCTGTTCCCCGGGCGTTCGGGCTACACATTTTCTCACAATAGAAAGAAATCCATTTTGCATCAATTTACGTCCTTTCTCGCCACCAAACTGATCGCAATAGCCGTCGGAGAAGAGATAGAGTGCATCACCTCGATTTATTTGAAAATAATGGTTGGTAAAAGGTTGATCTTCCCCAATATAAACCCCTACCGGCATCCTATCAGGATTTATAATGGATATTTCCCCGTTTTTGTATAACCAAAGTGGAACATTTCCTCCCGAAAACACGGCTTCGTTTGTTTGAGTATTTATGATGACCAATCCCATATCCATTCCGTCGGTATTGGTTTCCATGTAATTCGATTGATGAAGATTATTCCTGATTTTTGCACGCAGAGTTCCTAAAATAAAGGCCGGATCAAATTTTGAGTAATGACCATGAAGGTCGTTGAGTAACGAAATTCCCAGCATGCTCATAAAAGCCCCCGGAACGCCGTGGCCTGTACAATCGGCAACAGCTAAAACTTTGATATTCGCTTCCTGATGTACCCAATAAAAATCGCCGCTTACAACATCGCGCGGTAAATAAAAAATGAAATGATTGGGGAAAAGCTGTCGCACCCATTCCTCGGGGGGTAACATGGCCGTCTGAATCCGGCTGGCGTATATAATGCTGTCAGTAATTTTTTCATTCTGTTGCCTAATTTGATCCCGTTGTTTTTCGATTTCTTGCTTTTGTGACGTTAGTATTTTATTGGTTTGAACCTTTTGTCGCCATGCAATGGTAACTACAATGACTAATAGGATGGTTAAAACCAATGCTCCAAGTAAGAAATACAAACGAAGACTTTTCTCTCGTAACTGACTGTCTTTTAGCTCAATTTCCAATTGTTTGCGCTCCAACAATCGTTGTTTGCTTTCGTTTTCAAAGCGAATTTCCATATCGGCAATGGCTTTTATGGTTTCTTCTTTGCTCAAAGCAGCTTCGCTTTCCTGATATTCCTTGTAGTATCGCAATGCCAAGATAAATTCTCCGTTTTTTTCGTAAAGTTGACTTAACAATCGGCTTGACTCTTTTTTTACCTCTTTCAGATTCTGTTGGATCGAAAGCTGATAGGCTTGCATTAGCATCTGTTGAGCAACCGAAAGCCGATTTAGTTTGAGAAGCAACTCCCCATATTGTAAACTTGAATAGGCTAAACCTAACTTATCGTTAATCTTCCGACGTATATCAATTGCTCGCTGAAAATAATAAATCGCAGAATCGGTTTGCGTTATCACCCCTTTCAGATTGGCTATATTATTAAGGGTGTTGGCGTAATTTTTATGGTCGCCCATCTCCGAATAGATGCTTAAAGCCTGAAAATAATAGTAGTGAGCGCTATCAAATTTTTGCAAGTTTTTATACACTTGTCCTAAACTGTTGTAACTGGCAGCTATCAATTGTGCGCTACCAATCTCTTTGCGTTGATTTAGGGATTGGTAGTAGTAATGAAGAGCTGAGTCGTAATTTCGGGCGTTAAGATGATTTCCGGCAATAAAGTTGTAGGCAATCGATTCACGAAACGAATTTCCTAATTTTTTATAGACCCTTAACACCTGATGGTGATAGGAAAGGGCACGTTCAATATTTCCAATGTCTCTATAAATTAAACCAATGTTCTCCAACACTGATCCAATCCTGAGTTTATCACCCAAATTTTCATAAATCTCGAGGCTTGCAAGGTAATTATCCAAAGCTTGGCGATAGTTTTTATTTTCCCAAAAAAGACCACCAAGGTTTAAATAGGTGAATGCCAAACCGGGTGCCTCATGGAGTTTTTGTTGAATGGTAAGAGCTTTTTGAAAGTAGAAAATGCTACTATCAAAATTGTTGTTGGTTTTATAGAGCGTTGCAAGATTGGTATAACTTGAGGCAATCAAAGAAGAATCTTTCTGTAAAATTCTCAGATGCAGTGCTTTTCGAAAATAATACTCTGCGCTATCGTATCGGTTGATCCTTAAAAAAACGCCTCCCTTTAAAGAAAATACACCGGAAAGTTTTGAGGTGTCTTCCAATTGTTGATAATATTTTTCAGTTAATGAGAGAGTCTTAAGTGCAGCATCAAAGCTGCCGATATCGCGTTGAACTAAAGCCAAATTCATATACGATGCGGCTAAGCCGATTGTGTCGTTTATACTTTGACGTATATCAATACTTTTGTGATAATACATTCGCGCTTCCTCATATCGACCACGACGCCAATTGAGCCCACCCATGTGGAAATAAACAGTTGCAATTAAGGCCGGTTGCTTCATTGCTTGTGCCTGCGACAACGCCTGATTGAGTGTTATTAAGGCCGAGTCATACTCATTTCGATCTCGCCACCATTGTGCAGCTTCACAAAGAAGTTCGATTTTCTTTTCGTTTGGTATGGGTTTTAGGGCTAACCGAAGTAAGCTGTCGGGGGGATGAATTGCCCATAAGGAAGAAGCTATCGACAAAAATAGTATTATGAATCTACCGATCATTTCCAATAAAGTTTGTTGCAATTTATAAAATTATCGGTAATTATTCATGCATTTGGATGAAGCGAGTAGAGCAAAATAATAAAAAAGCCGCTGAATAGCGGCTTTTTTCTATTACTGTAATGGTTTTACTACTTCGATGACTTCCGGTAGATCCATTCCTATTCTCTTAAGGTGCTCAATAGTTGGGATTCCGTTTTTATTCCAGCCCCGGCGCTGATAAACCGCATCAAGCAGTTTTTCGTATTGCTCTTCGCGATATTTGCGCAACGCAAGACGCTTTTCGTCGGTTGTCATCTTAGTTGGGTCAAGTCCAAGCTTATCGATAAGTTGTTTATCGTATCGTTCGGCTCTTGATTCATATTCTTCGTTGGTCACCGGTCCTGCAGCTCGGTAAGGCTGTGCGTCGTATTTACGGGTTCCATAACCGCGTCGAATATTGAATATTCGCTGGAAGTTATAAACGCGTTCTGATTGTATAATTAACTCTTCTTTCGAAAACTCATTCCCTGTGACACCTTTATATATGTTCACATAATTGTCAACGTGTTCCGGAACTTTGTGCGGTTCAGCGGTGAGATGGTTATCAGCCGGTTCAACATCGTTCCAAGGGAGTTTACACAAACCTTGCAATCCGAACCAAGTGCGGAACATGGGGAAATAATGTAAAGCTTCTGCTTTAGCTTCAAAAGTTGGAATTTGGTTGTTTACCATATCCATAAAAATCAACCAAGCTTCGTCATGCTGTGGTCCTTTATTGGTCATGGCATAGCCTCCTTGTTGTGCCAAAGATTCCTTGGAAACGTATTGTGAATATTCTAGATTTTTATTCACCATAGCTATGTCGTTCAAGAAGGCCTCGTCAGCACCGTGTTCCTTCACAAGCCACTCTTTTATTTTAGCCGCTCCCTTACCGGCTATTTTTCCGAATCCTTCTCCGCGCGCTACTTGATGCATTAACTCGAGCGAAGCGATACTGTTGCCAAAGTTAAGTTCTAATCCTCCGGTCATTTCTTTTGTCAAAATGCCGCGTTGATAGCACTCCATTAAGAAGGCAACCAGCGTTCCCCAAGTTATGGTACAAATACCATAAGTGTCGCAGTAAAAATTTAACTCAATGATTGCGTCGGGGTCAAATATTCCGCAGTTTGAACCTAGACCAGCAGCATTTTCATATTCCGGGCCATCCACAAATACTTTCTGGCCTTTGTATGGGCCGGTTTTAGGAACAAAGTCTCTTACTCCTTTTGCGCAGGACATGTTACAACCTAACCAACATCCGTCGGGTGAACCCTGAACAAATTTTGCTTTCCAAACTTCTGAGTCGATTTTGTGAGCCTCGGGGTGCGATCCATATTGGAAATTGTGGGTTGGTAAAAGGTCGTAGTCATTCATGATTTCCATCAAGTGAGCTGTTCCCTTCGTACGCATCTCGCATTGTTGCTCGTCAAGCTCGTCCATTTCTTTATTAAAGCGACGTCCACGCTCACGAATTATCTCCATGTTGGCCACTTTATTCATATCGCCCGGTACGCCGGCAACTTTACAAACAAGGGCTTTTATTTTTTTATCTCTGAATACGGAACCTATGCCACCACGACCAGCTTGCTTTAAGCGAACTTCTTTTTTCTTAAGGTCGTAGAAACTGAAATTCAATGAGCCAATATAGGAATTCTCTGCGGCTGATCCGGATGAAACTACAGCAACATTAAGCTTATCTTTTTCATTTTCGGCATAGATTTCTGTCAATACCTCTGCCAAAATATGGCTATCTACCGGCTCCATTGGAGCTTCAAAAATCTCTACTTTATTATTAGCGGCATCGATAAAAACAATAACATCGTTTTTAGCTTTTCCTTGGATTTCAATAGCATCGAACCCGGCTAATTTCAGAAATGGGCCAAAGAATCCACCGACATTGCTATCCATAACAAAATCAGTGGGCGATATGCTAACTACCAATGACTTTCCCGTCCCGGAGTATTGAGTAATCCCGGAAATGGGTCCGGGAGCAATGATAATCTCATTTTCAGGATCGTTCCATTTGGTGTTTGGTTTGGTCGCATCCCACAAAAGACGTAATCCGTATCCTTTCCCTCCAACAAATTTTTCTTTCATGATTGCGGGAACATCTTTATCTTTTATGGAAAGATCGCTAAGATTAAGATACAGAATTTTGTCGGTATAGCCCCTAAAAATCTCTTTTTTAGTGTACTTCCACTCCTTCAGGAGTTTGTGGGCTTCTTTCATTTTTTGAATATCCATAGCCAATGATTTAATTTGTTATGTTGGCAACAAAAATAATCAAATCCAACTATAAATTTTGTGATTTTTGTCGTGTTTCAATATGAAAAGTTTTGCATATTGAATAAAAAATCGTTTCAAAAAAAATTTTTAAAAGGTGACTTTTTATCGATTTTAATAAAAAATTTTTCCCTATTTTCGTGAGGTCAAAAAAACGAGTGTTTTTATGATTATGGCAACGTGCATAAAAACAAAGTTTTATTAATATCAAATTAAAATTAGATAAAAATAATATCAACATCAAAAATCAAACGTATGAAATACCCCCCCATTGATCCGCACATTGTTGAGAGTGTTTTAAAGGAAATTAACATTGGCGACCTAGGAAAAGCCACCATTCGGGAAATTGTGAAAATTGTTGATTTGATTCAGGAGCGAAGCGGAGAAACCTTCATCCGTATGGAAATGGGAGTTCCGGGTCTTGATCCTGTACAAATCGGCATCGAAGCAGAAATTGATGCTCTTCGGAGAGGAGTTTCGCGCGATTATCCATCCATTGAGGGAATTAAAGAGTTGAAAGAAGAAACTGCAAGATTTGTTAAAAACTTCATCAATACGAATGTCTCTCCAGAAGGTTGTATTGCTACCGTGGGATCAATGCAAGGTGGCTATGCCGCATTTTTAGCATGTTCCTATCTCGATAAACAAAAAGATACCGCACTTTTTATTGATCCGGGTTTCCCAGTCCAGAAACAACAATTTCAGGTGATGGGACAAAAATTCACCTCATTTGATGTTTACGAATTTCGGGGCGAAAAACTTCGCGAAAAGCTCGAATCGTATTTGTCAAAAGGAAATATCAATTCGATTATCTTCAGCAATCCCAACAACCCTAGCTGGATTTGTCTGACCGAAGATGAATTGAAAATCATCGGAGATTTGGCAAACAAGTACGATGTTGTTGTTATTGAAGACCTTGCCTACTTTGGGATGGATTTTCGCAAAGATTTTTCGAAACCAGGACAACCTCCCTATCAACCATCCGTTTCTCATTATACCGATAACTGGTTAATGCTTATTTCGAGTTCGAAAGTATTCAGTTATGCCGGACAACGCATGGCCGTGATTGTTATCAGCGACAAAATTTACAATCGCAGTTATCCCCTCTTAAAAGAGCGTTTTGGAGTCGACAAGTTTGGGACCTGCATCGTTTATCGCATACTCTACTCGTTAAGTTCAGGAGCTTCACACTCAGCACAATTTGCGCTTGCAGCCATGTTCAAAGCTGCCAACGAAGGCAAATTCAACTTTGTTGAAGGAGTTAAAGAATACGGAGAAAGGGCACGGTTAATGAAAGAGCTCTTTACAAAATATGGGTTCCGCATTATTTATGATCGTGATATGAACGAGCCCCTGGCCGATGGATTCTATTTTACCATTGAATATCCGGGAATGAAAGGAGGCGAGCTTATCGAAAAACTTTTATATTTCGGAATCAGTGCCATTTCATTAAATGCAACCGGTAGTAAGTATGTTGATGGTCTCCGAGCCTGTGTATCACAAGTTCGATTACCAATGATTCCCATTTTAGAAGAACGCCTGAAAGCATTTCATAGCAAATACCCGATAAATAACTAAAAACGATAACCAATTAAAAAATAATCAACTATGGCAAAATTTAGAGGTGCAGTGGTTGTTGATAAAGAACGATGCAAAGGATGTAATCTTTGTGTTGTTGCGTGTCCAACCAACACATTAGCTTTAGCAAAAGAAGTAAACGGCAAAGGCTATAACTTTGCTTATATGGCTAACCCGGAGGCATGTATAGGATGTGCCAACTGCGGCATGGTTTGCCCCGACAGCGTGCTTACCATTTATAAGGTAAAACTCCAAGAAGTTTAGTATCAATAACTTTAAAATACACAATAATGGGAGAACTACGATTAATGAAAGGAAATGAGGTAATTGCAGAAGCAGCCATACGTTGCGGATGTGATGCCTATTTTGGATACCCGATTACTCCCCAATCGGAAGTAATGGAAACCTTAATGGAACGTAAACCGTGGGAAGAAACCGGAATGATTGTTTTGCAAGCGGAAAGCGAAGTGGCCGCAATCAATATGGTTTATGGTGGTGCCGGAGCCGGGAAAAAAGTTATGACATCCTCATCAAGCCCTGGAATTAGTTTGAAACAAGAAGGAATAACTTATATAGCCGGAGCAGAACTTCCCTGTTTAGTTGTTAACGTTGTTCGTGGAGGTCCGGGATTAGGTACCATTCAACCTGCACAATCAGACTATTTCCAAGCAGTTAAAGGTGGTGGACACGGCGATTACAAACTCATTGTTCTTGCCCCCAACTCGGTTCAGGAAATGAATGACTTTGTTGATTTAGGATTTGAACTCGCTTTCAAATATCGCAACCCGGTTATGATTTTGAGCGACGGAATTATCGGTCAAATGATGGAAAAAGTTGAACTTAGCGAGTACAAACCACGTTTAACCGACGAAGAAATCGTTAAAAGATATGGAAGCTGGGCAACCACCGGAAAAACAAAAAATCGTCCCAGAAATGTGATCACTTCTCTTGAGCTCGATTCTGCCCGACAAGAAGTTTTCAACCATAAATTAATTAAAAAATATCAAACCATTGAAGAAAACGAGGTTCGATACGAGAATTTTCATACCGATGATGCCGAATATCTTATTGTGGCCTATGGATCCAGCTCCAGAATCTCAAAAAAGGCTGTTGAAATGGCCAGAGAAAAAGGCATTAAAGTTGGTCTACTCCGACCAATCACCCTTTTCCCATTCCCCAAAAAAGAACTTGCCAAATTATCGAAGCAAGTAAAAGGGATTTTAACGGTAGAAATGAGTGCAGGACAAATGATCGAAGATGTAAAATTAGGCGTAAATTGTTCAATTCCGGTTGAGCATTATGGTCGCTTGGGAGGAATGATCCCCTCACCCGATGAAATTGTTACCGCACTGGAACAAAAAATTATAGGAGGAAAATAACATGGATATCAAAGATATAATCAAACCGGAAAACGTAGTTTTCAAGAAATCGTCGGTAATGACCGATAATGTCCTGCATTATTGCCCGGGATGTACTCACGGCGTGGTGCATAGAGTGATTGCCGAGGTCATTGAGGAAATGGGTATTCAGGAAAAAACCATCGGGGTTTCGCCGGTAGGTTGTTCCGTACTCGCCTATAACTACATTGATATTGACTGGCAACAAGCTGCTCACGGAAGAGCTCCTGCATTAGCAACAGCATTAAACCGTCTCTATCCCGATAAATACATTTTCACCTATCAGGGCGATGGTGACTTGGCATCGATCGGAACCGCCGAAATAATTCATGCCTGCAATCGAGGAGAAAACATTCTCGTTGTTTTTATCAACAACGCTATTTATGGTATGACAGGAGGTCAAATGGCGCCAACCACCTTAGCCGGAATGCCCACATCAACTTCACCCTATGGACGAGATGTAAAATTAACAGGTCATCCTTTAAAAATTACCGAAATGCTAGCCCAATTACCCGGAACCTGCTTCGTAACTAGGGAGTCGGGCGAAACCGCTGCTGCTGTGCGTAAATTAAAAAAATCAATTCAGAAAGGCTTCGAAAACATAAGTAAACATAAGGGGACCTCGTTTATTGAAGTGGTTTCAACATGTAATTCCGGATGGAAACTTTCACCGGTGGATTCAAACCGTTGGATGAAAGAAAACATGTTTCCGGTTTATCCTCTTGGAGTATTGAAAGACGAATAATTGTAAAACAAATTTAATTTCAACCGCAATGAAAGAAGAAATCATCATAGCCGGGTTTGGAGGTCAAGGTGTGTTGTCGTTAGGCAAAATATTGGCCTATTCCGGTATAATGCAAAATCAGGAAGTTACGTGGATGCCTTCCTACGGCCCTGAAATGCGTGGCGGAACAGCCAACGTTACGGTTATCCTCAGCGACGATCAAATCAGCTCCCCGATAGTCAACTCCTACGATACGGCTATCATCCTTAACCAACAATCGCTCGATAAATTCGAACAAACCGTTAAACATGGAGGAACACTTTTGTACGATCCAAATGGAATCACCCGCCCCCCCCAACGAAAAGATATTAATATTTACAAGATTGAAGGTGCTGCTGAAGCCGCTAAAATAGGAAATGCAAAAGTGTTCAACATGATTATCATTGGAGCATTCCTGAAAATTAAACCCATTGTAAAATTAGAAAATGTAAAAAAAGGACTTGAGAAATCAATTCCCGAGCGCTATCACAAGCTCATTCCTCTCAACCTTCAAGCTATTGAGCGAGGAATGGAAGCGGTGAGTGTGGTTCAAAAACTATAGCAGACAATGACACAATCATTGTTTCAACTGCAATAAAACCAAAGTTTTTAAGGATAAAGCTGCCTTCAGGCGGCTTTTCCTTTTTCAAGAACGTATGGCAAAACTCCTTCTCTTTAACCCATGGAACGAAATGGCCATTGCCGATGGCGGAAACGGGTTTATTCCCAATAAAGCCATTAGGAAAATGGAAGAAGATATCGCTCCTTTACTTTGGCTATTTTCTGACCCCGGGGATATTATCCTTATCCAAAATTCCCTCGAACAATCGTGGCTAAAACTTCTCAGCAAAATTAATCCTTCCCCGATTCATTTTCTAACTTCATCGCAAGCTCTTCAACAGTTAAAGCAGCAAACGCTATTCATTGACAAAATCGAACCGTGGGGATGGAGTCCGAGAACACTCAAAATTATTGAACCGTTCATTCCATTTCTCCCGGTATCCGAAATCAAGAAACCAATGTACCGGTGGAATGATTCTTACAAGGAAATCTATGGACGACAAACCGCTTTAACCATAAATCGTGAGTTGCTGAAGCAAATCAAAAATCGGCATTTTTTTATTGAAGAAAATGAATTCCCCCAAAAAATCTACGAACCAAACCAACTCGTGTCATTTGTTCGCCAATGGAAAGAGGTTATTTTAAAAACTCCACACAGTTCATCGGGTCGTGGAATTATGCCCATTAAAAAAGATGATATTAATCGTACCATCGTTCAACGAGCTCGCCAAGCCATTGAAAAAAGTGGCTACGCAATGGTTGAACCAAGATTCCGTATCGTTGCCGAGCTTTCCATTCAATTCAAAATTGAAGAAGACTGTTGTTCCCCATTATCACTTCAAGCATTTCGCTGCGATGAAAACGGAAATTATATCGGAAATTTTGTATCAAGAATCCCCATCGATGAAGAATTAATGGCATTCATCGAACAAATAGATTTGCCACTATTAGCCAATCAACTTGCTGCAACAGTTGAAAATATAGGATTATCATCGTACTATCAAGGATACTTTGGCATCGACATGTTGATTTACAGAACAATTGAAGGGGAATTAAGGATAAACCCGTGTAGCGAAATTAATATCAGAAAAAATATGGGGGTAGTTGCTCATTATCTTCGCGAACTCATTCCCGAGTACCATTTCGGATTTTTTCAAATTATTAATCGGAAAAATTTAATCCATAATCACCTATTTACGTTATTGGATACGCTTGATTATGAGCAAAAACTACGAAAGATAATCCCGTTAACACCGTATCGAACAACACAATATACTGCAATTGTGGAAATAATTCCCGAACCCAAAAACCAACCTATGCTCTCATTAGGCGAGCTTATCCGATAAACGCCTGGTAAATATTTGAACAGTCATAATGAATTGATAATCAGCAGTTTTATCTCTAAACCAATTCACCTTTTGTTCACCTGCCAAAATCTTTGTACATTTGCCGTCTAAAAGTTAATATATCATGGAATATCGTTTTCAGGAAATAGAAAAAAAGTGGCAGGAAGAGTGGAAAAACCATAAAGTTTATAACGTAACCGAAGATAAAACAAAACCCAAGTATTATGTGCTCGACATGTTCCCCTACCCATCGGGTGCCGGATTACATGTTGGTCATCCACTGGGCTATATTGCCAGCGATATTTATTCCCGCTATAAACGTCATTTAGGATACAACGTTCTTCACCCTATGGGCTATGATGCCTTTGGTCTGCCGGCCGAACAATATGCCATTCAAACCGGACAACATCCGGCCATAACTACCGAGAACAACATCCGACGCTACCGCGAACAGCTCGATAAAATAGGCTTTTGTTACGATTGGAGCCGCGAAATCAGGACTTGCGATCCCGGCTATTACCACTGGACTCAATGGGCATTTATACAAATGTTCAAACACTGGTATAACAACTATACCCAAAAAGCTGAGCCCATCGAAACATTAATCCGTCATTTCGAAAAATACGGAACTGAGAATCTAAATGCAGCTCAAACCGAATCGTTTCGATTTTCATCACAAGAATGGAACAGTTTTTCTGACAAAAAGAAAGGTGAAATTCTGCTCAATTACCGACTTGCCTACTTAGCTGATACTATGGTAAACTGGTGTCCCGAATTAGGCACCGTTCTGGCAAACGATGAAGTAAAAGATGGAGTTTCAGTACGGGGAGGTTATCCCGTATATCAAAAACGAATGAAACAATGGTCGCTGCGAATTTCAGCCTACGCCGAACGACTACTGGAAGGGCTTAACCGAATCGATTGGAGCGACTCATTGAAAGAAATACAACAAAATTGGATAGGGAAAAGCACCGGAGCAGTTGTTTATTTCCCTATTCAGGGAAGTTTCCATAAACTCGAAATCTTTACTACGCGTCCCGACACAATTTACGGAGCCACCTTCATGGTCATAGCCCCTGAGCATGAGTTGGCATTGGAAATCACCACCGAAAAACAAAAACCGGCAGTTGAAGCATATATTCAGTACACAGCTACAAGAACCGAACGTGAACGAATGGCCGATGCAAAAAAAATCACTGGAGAGTTCACCGGAGCTTATGCCATCAATCCATTAACCCAACAACCCATTCCAATTTGGGTTGCCGATTACGTTCTCTCCGGATATGGAACCGGAGCCATTATGGCCGTTCCTGCTCATGATAGCCGTGATTTTGCCTTTGCCCGACACTTCAACCTTCCTATCATTCAGGTTGTTGTTGCACCCAACGACCAACCTTCCGATGTGTCGTCATGGAAAGAATCGTACGATTCAAAAGAAGGTAAAATGATTAATTCGGGAATTATCAACGGCTTGGATGTTACGCATGCCATTGAAACCATAATCCAACACATCGAATCACAAAAACTTGGATATAGGAAAACAAACTATCGATTGCGCGATGCTATTTTCAGTCGCCAACGTTATTGGGGCGAACCTTTCCCAATTTACTATGTCGATGGTGAACCCAGAACATTGGACGAATCTGCATTACCTTTAGAACTTCCTGAAATCGACAAATATCTTCCAACCGAAGATGGCCAACCACCCCTTGGAAGAGCCAAAAATTGGCATACTCCGGAAGGATATCCTTTTGAACTAAGCACCATGCCCGGTTTTGCAGGATCATCGGCCTATTATCTCCGCTACATGGACCCGCACAACGACAAGGCTCTGGTTTCACCCGAAGCCAATCAGTACTGGCAAGACGTTGACTTATACATTGGAGGTACTGAACATGCCACCGGACATCTAATCTACAGCCGATTTTGGAATAAATTTCTTTACGATATCGGCGTAGTTTGTAAAGACGAACCATTTAAAAAACTCATCAACCAGGGAATGATCCAAGGGCGGAGCAATTTTGTGTATCGAATCAAAGGAACAAACACCTTCGTATCACATGGATTAAAAGACCAATACGAGACCACCCCTATTCATGTTGACGTAAACATCGTACACAACGATATCCTTGATATAGATTCTTTCCGTCGCTGGCGTCCCGAATTTGAAACCGCCGAATTTATACTCGAAGATGGCAAATATTACTGCGGTTGGGCAATTGAAAAAATGTCGAAATCGATGTTCAATGTCGTTAATCCCGACGACATTATCGAACAATTCGGTGCTGATACCCTACGTATGTATGAAATGTTTCTCGGTCCCTTGGAACAAAGTAAACCTTGGGATACAAAAGGTATCGACGGTGTGCATCGATTTTTGAAAAAACTTTGGCGACTTTTCTACAATCCTGAATTCATTGTCACCGATCAAGAACCCACCGATACTGAACTTAGAGTACTGCACAAAACCATTAAAAAGATCACCGATGATATCGATCGCTTTTCATTCAACACATCGGTCAGTGCCTTTATGATTTGTGTCAATGAATTGACAGAACTTAAATGCTCTAAACGTCAAATTTTGGAACCACTGATTATTATCCTAAATCCTTTTGCGCCACACATTACCGAAGAATTGTGGAGATCGCTAGGGCATTCCGATTTCATTATCGATCAACCTTGGCCAACCTATAACGATAATTTCTTGGTAGAGGATACAATCGAATATCCGGTGTCGTTCAACGGCAAAGTTCGATTCAAAATCAAAATTGCCGCCAATGCATCTTCTAGTGAAGTTGAAAAAATTGTTCTGGACGATCCGAACACCAAGAAATACCTTCAAGGCATTGAACCAAAAAAGATTATTGTTGTTCCTAACCGAATTATCAATATCGTGATGTAACGCAAAAACTTAAACCAATTCCCATGACAATCGTTCCAAAAGATACCCTATTAAAACAAATCAAAGTCTTCACCATTATCACCATTGGACTTTTTATCAATGCCTTCGCTTGGGTCGCCTTTCTGATTCCAGGTAAAATTATCGGAGGAGGAATCACAGGCGTTGCTACGTTGGTTTATTATGCTACACAAAATATTGGTTTCCCCATTCCGGTTGGGGTTACCTTCTTTATTATCAATATCTTTCTGATTTTTTTGGCTATAAAAATTCTTGGAGCCAATTTTGGAGTTAAAACCATATTTAGTGTGGTTGTTCTAACCTTCTTTTTTAGCTTACTTCAAGGAATTATGCCGGCTGAAGGGATAATGGAGCGTGATCCTTTTCTATTTGCCGTTATCGGAGGTGCTCTAGCGGGAGCAGGAGTTGGAATTGTGTTCACTCAAGGAGGCTCAACCGGCGGAACGGACATTATTGCCATGATTATCAACAAATACCGAAATATTAGTCCGGGACGTCTCATTCTATATATGGATCTTTTTATTATATCTTCTAGTATTTTAGTTTTTCACAACATCAGCAACGTAATTTATGGATTTGTTACCATGGCAGTTGTTGCCTACACCATCGATCTTCTCTTAGAAGGACAAAAACAGTCGGTTCAGATTTTTATTTTCTCAAAATATCACGATGAAATAAGTTCTACCCTTGGCCAAACCCTTCACCGTGGCGTAACAATCCTTTACGGGCAAGGCTGGTACACCAAAGCTGATACTCATATCTTGTTGATTGTTACACGGAAACACGAACTTCCAAGGGTTCTTCAAATTATTAAAAGCATCGACCCCGACGCCTTTGTTTCTGTTGGTTCCGTCATGGGAACCTATGGAAAAGGCTTCGAAAAAATACGCAGCTAAGCTTTTTGTTCAAAAAACAACGGTAATTAAAAAATCATGATATGTTCTAACGACATATCCCTATATGAAATTGAATTTTATGAAAAAACAATGGATAAAATACTCTTTGCTGGCAATCCTTATAACTATTAGTTCCGTTATCATAATTGCATTAGCAAAATACCTTGTTTACGAATGGGAAATAAAACAAATCGAAAAATCGACCGAATCGGTTGAACCGGAACCTGCTTTTGAGCCTACTTATATGTACGGCATAGCCGTTGATAGCATGATCATTATCGAAGGTAAAGTAAAGAAAAATCAAACCTTTTCCGATATTCTCAGGAAATACAAAGTCCCGGAATCAACCATCGTTTCTTTAATTTCTAAAGCCGAATCGATTTTTGACCTGCGAACTATTCGCTCGGGAAACATTTTTGTGTTGCTTTGTAACTCCGACACTACTCCTCAATATTTTATATATGAGCAAGATAAGGTAAACTACATGCTCTTTTCTCTTACCGATTCACTCCACATTCAATCTCAGCAAAAAGAAATAATCAGGAAACGCAAAATAGTTTCGGGAATTATTGAGACAAACTTATGGAATTCCATGATCGAGAACGGAATAAATCCAATTATGTCTATCGAATTATCGGAAATTTATGCATGGAGCATCGACTTCTTTGGACTTCAGAAAAACGACCACTTTTCAGTCATCTACGATGAAGAATATGTTGATACTATTTCTGTTGGAATAGGGAAAATATATTCGGCCTTATTTAATCATCAAGATAAAGATTTTTTTGCCATTCAATTTACCCAAGACGATAAGCCGGGATATTTCGATGAAGATGGACAAAGTCTTCAACGAACCTTCTTAAAAGCGCCATTGCGATATAGCAGAATCTCCTCACGGTTCAGCTACAGCCGCAAACATCCAATTCTTAAAATCCGGCGTCCTCACTTTGGAGTTGACTACGCAGCACCAGCAGGAACACCTGTGTATAGCGTCGCCGACGGGACTGTAGTTGATTTACGTTACACTACTCAAGGAGGAAAAGAAATCTATATTAAACATAACAGCGTTTACACATCAGGATATCTCCACCTATCAAATTATGCCAAAGGAATTCGGAAGGGTGTCAGAGTAACCCAAGGACAACACATTGGTTATGTGGGGAATACCGGGTTAGCCACCGGTCCTCATCTCGACTTTAGAATGTGGAAAAATGGACAACCCATCGATCCTTTGAAAGTTGAATCGCCACCCGTTGAACCCATCAAAAAAATAAATCGAGAAGAATACGAGAAGCTTCGCGATCAAATGATGAAAGAACTTCGTGAGGCCGACGAAGAATTGCATCGAAAATATCCTGAACTTCTTAATAAAAACAAAAAAAACAACCTAGCACTAAAAATAATTCGTGAAGATTGAAAAATAAGGGTGAATTTACTCACCCTTATTTTTTCTAAATCGATTAAGTTCTTCGGTAGTATCCCTAAAAGTGTGAAATGTAAGTTGAATTTGGTTTCAAATTATTCATTTTCTTTGAATTTGTTTTGTATTGAATGGGAACATAGCGAAGGCGTAGCCTGAGCGTAGTTCCCATTCATTCTTCCCATTTAAATTTTTTGTTTTCATAATTTATTTTCGGTATTTTCCTCTGATAAGCACTTCGGGTCATGGCTACATACCCCAAAAGCAATATCGTGGCCTCGGGATTAGGTAAAGCCCCTATCATTCGTGTTCTCCTTTTGTAATCCAATTGGTAATGTAGAGCATACTTTGTACACGATAATCGTATTTGAGATATGTAAAGTAAAGCTCCATCCTTTCAGTCTCCGATTTTCTCTTGATAGACGGATAGTGTTTCCC
>Ga0116190_1000253_pt1 | contig 57797 bp, 42 predicted proteins | sample AD_JPNTR4_MetaG_FD_89808 | JGI IMG/M metagenome (GOLD analysis project Ga0116190, IMG submission 89808) | Active sludge microbial communities of municipal wastewater-treating anaerobic digesters from Japan - AD_JPNTR4_MetaG | ecosystem: Engineered > Bioreactor > Anaerobic > Digestate | place...
GACGGGATTCTTCAGATGCAGCGGCCCGATATTCGTGGCCATGTTGGTCGTTGACCCGGCTTTCATATTCTAATCCCAGACAATCTCCGCCGGATTGAAGACCGGCCCGTCCGCGCAGACCCGCCGGTAGGCGACCGCGCCATCCGCGCCTTTTACGGCCACGGCGCAGCCCATGCAGGCCCCCGTTCCGCAGGCCATTTTCTCCTCCAGCGACACCTGACAATCAAACTCGCCCTTTGGCAACATCTCCGAAAGCGCCCGAAGCATCGCCGGAGGCCCGCAGGCGAAAATAGAGGTGTCCTCCGGCTTGAATTTTTTCATGTCCCGGCGGAAAATTTCCGTGACCAAACCTTTTCTGCCGGCGCTTCCGTCATCCGTGCAGACACAGAGCCGGCCGCAGTATCTTTTCGCCCTTTGCAGGCCGACCAGCGCAGTTCTTTCCCTGGCGCCCGCATACAGCGTGACGGAGGAAACCGATTTTCTTCCTGCGAGGGTCTCCAACAGGTTGGAAAGCGGAGCGATGCCGATGCCGCCGGCAATCAAAACGACATTCTTCCGCAGGTCGGAGATCCTGAATCCCTTCCCCAGCGGCCCGTTGATTTCCACCTGAGAGCCGCGCATCAGTCCCGCCAGAATCTGCGTGCCCTTCCCCACCGCCTGATACAGAAACTGCACCGAAGCGTCATGGCCGCGGCGGGAAAAAGCGTACACGCTCAACGGACGCGACAGAAAAGGTTCGTTCAATCCGGCGATGCGCAGCATGACAAATTGACCCGGCACCGGCGTTTCAAACAGGGGGGCCACCCTCACCCGCATCCAGTAAAAGTTTTCACCCGCCGCTTCATTGGACAGCACCGTGCCGATATAAATGTTTCCCGCCATCTTTCATCCTTCGTTGACATCCGCCCACATAATCAGGGCGTTTTCATCCGTATCGGTGTAATAATGCGGCCGGATTCCCTTTACTACAAAACCGCATCTCCGGTAAAGATTTATTGCCGCGTTGTTCGATTCTCTGACCTCGAGTGTCTGAGCCGTGATGCCGTTTTTCGCCGCGATCTCCCGCATCGCCTCCAGCAGCTTGCCGGCGATTCCCCGGCGGCGGTATTCTTTTTTGACCGCCAGATTGTGCAGATGCGCCTCATCCAGAATCATCCAAAAAATCAGGTAGCCGGCCAGCAGCATTTTATCCCGATTCTGAAGCCGCGCGGCCAGACAAACCGAATGGGCGCTGGCCAGTTCCCGGATGAATATTCCCGCGCTCCAGGGCGACAGAAAGGATTCCCTTTCAATGACCATCACATCCGGCAAATCATCCGGCCCCAGCGGATCAATAATCATTGATGAGATATCTTTCTCAAAGGACATGAAAAATTTCCAGCAGCACCGCCACGGCCAAAAACACGGTGCAAAATACGGCGACCGCCCGGCGCAATTTCAGCATGTTGACCGCCACGGCGATCCCCAAAAACGGCAGAAAATAATACATCCACAAAAGAGCCTTAAGCACCGGCGCGTTCAGTCCGGAGAACCCCCACCGGACGGCCGGAATCATGACGCATTGCGCCGCCAGAAGAAACAAAGCATAAGCCAGAAAGACGCGCAAGAGTCCCCGGTAACTCTTGCGCTCCACGGATCGGACGTCATTGCGCCGGACGGCTTCCAGAGCCTGATCGGACAGCACATTGTTGGCGCGGATGATGAGCGTGTCCATCCGCTTGGCCGCCAGGCCGAAGGGAACAGCCGCAAGCACGCTCAACGAGATCAATTCCGGGGGCACACCGCCTCCTTTCGGCGCGGACAGCGCCGCCGCAGCGGTCGCCAGCACGGCGGTCAGGGAGTCGTTGGGCGGAATGTAGGTGCCGATCGGCAGGCGGTCGATCCAGATCAGCTCAAGGATGGCGCCGATCACCAGGCCCGCATAGAAATGGTGGAGCAGCAATCCCACCAGCGGCGCGACGACCACGGGACGGGAAATCATCGCCTGAACAAACACCCGGTCCAGACACAAAAGGCTCCCCAAAACGGATACGAAAAGGATACACTCAAACATCTCTACTCCTGACCGTCACGGCAAAAAGCGTTGCGCGGAATCTTCGCGCCGGAAAAATCGCCGACGTCTTTCCCGCGCATTCTATGTTTTGGATCTCCAGTAATCCTTGAGCGCTTCCTTGATATTGATCGGTCTGGCCTTGGGAATGCTTTGCAGCTCCACAAAAACACCCGGCTGTCTGGACAGATCCTCCAGGAATTTGATCTCATCCTCGCATAGAAGCACGGAGGGGGCGCAGCAAACTTTATAATCATTGTTGTATACGTTGCCGATGTTCAAACGATCAAAGCGAAAACCTTTCTGAAAGGCTCTGTAAGCGTCGGCGACATTACTGAACAAGACCAGGGCGTTTTTTTTGCCGCTGTGGGCGAATTTAAAACTCTGCGCAAAATCATCCACCGAAGATACGATGACCTCGATGTCGCTGGGCACCGCCATTCTGATGACGGTTTCAAAAAAGGAATCGGCCGCCACCTTGTCATCCACCACGATAATGTATTTCGCCTTGATGAAGGGAACCCACGCTTCCAGAATCTGACCGTGAACCAGCCGGCAATCCACTCTCACCAGCGCTATGTTGAAATCTTTCGTCAATGGGCTACCTGTTCACTTTCTTGTTCAGAAGATCGCTGGCAAGCATGATGTTCTTTTCCCCGTAACTTTTAATCATGCCGGCAAATTCCCGCAACGTCATGTCGCTTTTCGCTTCCGACAATTTCAAGACCATCGGCAAATTCACGCCCGTAATGACCTCGACTTTTTCTTCCTTGATAAAGGAAAGGGAAATATTGGACGGCGTGCCGCCGAACAAATCCGTCAGAATCAGAATCCCTTTTCCCTTATCCAGTTTTTTCATTGCGTTGCTGATTTCTTTTTTCGCCTCTTCCACATCCTTGGCCTGGTCGATGCAAATATGCAAAACATTTTCCAAGGGGCCCTTGATCAGCTCCGCGGATTTTATCAATTCATTTCCCAAGTTGCCGTGCGTGATAATAAGCGTACCGACCATCGTTCTTCCCCCCTTCAAAAAGCAATCCATCCCTCTTTGCGAAATCGGTTCAAATTCAGGCTGGTAGGCTAATGGATTGAAACACAATTGTCAAGATTTATGGAATGACTCTGAAACTTTCTTGACCGGGCGACGGGGATGGTTTTTGGACTTCAATTTACGGAAGATTTTCGCGCGATTCCCTGTTGGGGTCATCATCGGCAAAAACATAGCGGCCCATCATGTCGGCCAGTTCCGCGATGAAGTTCTCCGCCTTGATTTTATCGGAAGCGTTCAGGATATAATCATGCATGACAGCCTGCACCGTGGTCACAATTATATGCACGCCGATGCGGGGATCGGCGATGCGCACATTGGCAAAATCGCGGAAGATCGCTTCTATGGTGGACTCGATATAGGCGATTAATTCCGACCGTTTTTGGATAATGGTCTCCGGCAGGCCAATTTGACTGATAAAAAGCCTGTTTCGCGCCCGCTTGTAGCTGATGAGATCCAGAACGACATGCAGAAGCAGGGGGATGATCGTTTTATCCACAAAGCCCTCTTTCCGGATGTCATCGTCGATTTTTTTAATGATTACGGTAATTTCATCAACGTATTTTTCCCAAAGACCGTTTAGGATAGCCTCTTTGCCTGAAAAATAATTATAGAGGCTTCCGATCGAAACACCCGCCTTTTCCGCTATCTGCTCGGTGGTCGCCTCCACATACCCCACACTGGTAAAAACCTGGGCTGCCGCCTCGTAAATCGCCGCCATGGTTTTGCGTGAACGCTCCTGGGAAGGAATTTTGCGAGGCTCCAGCAACTCGTTTTTCGTCATAAACGGCCCATGGACAAGATGTTATGAAAGAAAAGATGTCAGTTTATACTGGAAAAACAAATCAACAGTCAAGACAAAATTACCGCTCACGAATCCTCAAGGCATCCCTGAAGGATTTCTGCCGGCTAGCAGAGCGTCGGCCAGGCCGGATTTGCGGGAAATTTTTCTTGAAACCGCGCCGCCCAGCAGCGACTCTCCCGCCCAGATCTCCACGCTTTGCCGCGCGCGCGTGATGCCGGTGTAAATGAGCTCCCGGGTCATCAGCGGAACGTCGAAATTTCCCAAAAGCAAAAGGACCTTGGCAAATTCGGATCCTTGACTTTTATGAACCGTCATCGCCCAGGCGGTTTCGTGCTGCGGCAATCGCGACGGAAGAAATCCGCGGGTTTTTTTCTGTTCATCGCGGAAAAAAACCGCCAATCTGCCGTGTTGTTCCGGAGCCTTCAGCACGATGCCTATATCGCCGTTAAACAGCCTCAAATGATAATCGTTTTGCAGTATCATCACCGGCATACCTTCATAAAAGGCATCGCGCGTCCTGATGAATCCCGCCCGATGAAAAATATGCTCCACAAAACGGTTGATTTTTTCAGTCCCCCACGAACCCACCCGCAGGGCACATAAAATCCGAAACTCTTCCAAAAGATCAAAAATTTTTTCACAATCCGTAGCGCCGCAAAGAACGTTCTCCCAGTAGCTCTGACATTCTCTCAAAACGGTTTTCTCCAGTTTTTCGAACCATTCCTTCTCGGTGGTCCAGGGAACCCAGATCATGTCGGCGAACCGGCTTTGGCGCAGAAGATTCAAGGTTTTCTCGCTCTCCCCGTTTTTAACGGCCTGACTTACAATATGGATGCCGCTGTCAGCGGCAAACCGGTAATTTTTCTGAAGATGAACGATGTTGTCCTGAATACCGCCGGGCGAATCATCCGCCTCGATCTGCTGGCCGGACAGACGGAATACTTCCCGGGCAAAGCCTGAGGAAAAAACATTGGGCAGAGCCATGGCGCATAAATCCCCCAAAACAATCCCCACTTCCACGGAAGCGAGCTGATCTTTATCCCCCAGCAGAATCAATGAGGCATGCGTCGGCAAGGCCGCAATCAACTTGGCCATCAGCGGCAAATCCACCATGGACGCCTCGTCCACCACAACCAAGTCATAGGGAAGAGGATTTTTTTCATCAAAGCGGAAATAAGGCGAATAACGGATGTAACCCAGCAGCCGGTGAATGGTCTGCGCTGTGTGGGGAATTTTTTCTTTCAGCGCCTCGGAACACACCATCGAGTCCTTGAGTTTTCGAACGGTTTCCTGAAGGCGCGCGGCCGCCTTTCCCGTGGGAGCGGTCAGGGCGATGCGCAGGGGTTTGAACGCGACATCCTGAATCAACGTCATGATCTTCGTGATGGTGGTCGTCTTTCCCGTGCCGGGACTGCCGGTTATGATCAGCACTTTTTTCATCAAAGCGGCCGCCGCTGCAACCTTCTGCCAGTTCGGCCATCCGGAATCCTCTTCCTCAAAATAAATTCCGAGCTTTTCCTGAACCGAAGATTCGTCAAATTTCATGTTGCTTTGCTGAAAAATGCCGGCGGAAAAATACCGCGCCACGATATGCTCGTATTCCCAGTAGCGGTGCAGATAAAGACGATTTTTTTCATCCAGGACAAGCGGGCGGAATTGGCCGGGACGGGCCACGCACGGCGCCTTTTGCAGAGAAGCCTTCCATGCTTCCAGGGGCGGGCAAACAACGGCATCCTCGCCGACATCGTTCTGGAACAGGACTTTTCCGGCTGCGTCATGCAGGTCCAGGCAAATGTTGCCTTCTTTGACGCTGCGGCTGACGAGCGCGGCGGCCAGAAACAAATCGTCTTGGTGCTCCTGCGGAACAAACGAGGAGATGAATCTTCCAAAATGAACATCCAGCGGCGAGAAATAATTTCTGAGCGTTTTCTCCATATCAGGTCGGTTCCCGCACATTTGTGTTTTCGTCTTTCAGCGCCAGATACTTGAGCATATCCTTCAAAGCGATGATTCCCTCCAGCTGATCGCCGCGGACAACCAAAAGACGGCTGTTGCCGGTCCGCGTCATGATGTCCAGCGCCTTGTTGGCGTCATCATCCGGTCCGATGGTGATTTCGTCGCTGCAGGGAACGGCGGCGGCGCCGACCGTGTAGGCAGACCATTCGTCCCGGGGAATGGCGGCGATCTGCCGGACAAAAATACAGCCCGTCAGCTTGCCGAAAGACATTACGGGATACGCTTGAAAATGATACCGGTAAACATAGTCCCGGATAAATTCCTCCAGAGAAATGGAACGCGGCACGGTGACCGGATCGCGCACCATCAGGTCGCGGACCTTGAGGGTGTTGAAAAGATTGCGGGCCAGAAACTGCGTGCGGGACGTCTGCGCCGCCGCGCGGATGAAAAGACCGATGAGAAACCACCAGAAACCCGCGACAAAATTTCCGCTCACAATCAGCGCGATGCCCATGACCACGAGCAAGATTCCGAAGCCGGAACCAATCTGGGAGGCGATTTCCGTGGACCAGCGGAGGTCTTTTTTCCACATCCAGAGCACGGAGCGCAATATTCTTCCGCCGTCCAGCGGAAAGGCCGGCACCAGATTAAAAACCCCCAAAACCACATTCAGCCAGAGCAGATAATCCGCGACACCGTTGACCGTAACCGGCCAGCCGCTCGCCTCCCCGAAACGGCGGATCAGCAACATCAACAAAGCCACGCTGAAGCTCGATAGCGGCCCGACGACGGAAATCATGAATTCCGCCCGGGGATGAGGCGGATCTTTTTCCATATGGGCGACGCCGCCGAAGATAAACAGGGTGATTTCCTTCATGGACAATCCGTAATATCTGGCAACCAGTGAGTGGGTCAGTTCATGGATGATGATGGACATAAAAAGCCCCACGGCGCCGGCGGCGCCCATCCACCAGTAGGCGGATGCGGGAAGCTCCTTGTAGTATTCCGGAAAAAGTCCGCTGGCCAATGACCAAGTGATCAGGGCCGCCAGAAAAATCCAGCTGACGTCGATTTTGATTTCAAAACCGAATATCTTAAAAAGGCTCAACGGCTTTCCGAACATGGTATCCTTCTCCTTGGAAGCGGCGATGATTCGGAATAACAAATTATTGGAAAAAAGTTTAGTAAAAATAAAGTCCGGCCTGTCTCAAAAAAAATTGACAAGGCACAATATTTTGAGTAGTTTAAAAAAAAAGTGTCAACCCTTGAACAACCGCGGGTTTTTAATCCAACCGGAAGGGGGAACTTATGAAAAAGTTTTTGTTCTTTTTTGCCTTGCTAATTTTTCTGTCTTCAACGGCACAGGCCGATTTCTATAAATGGGTGGACGAAAACGGTCAAACCCAAATCACCGATTATCCGCCTCCGGCCGACAGAACAGCCAAAGACATCGAAATTCATCCATCCGGGCGTAGCGATGCACAAACCCAGGAAGTCAATGAAGAGAATGATTCGGCCAACGTATCCGTTTTCATCTACACCAAGGATGACTGCTCCGACTGCGACAGGGCCAGGGAATTTCTCAATTCAAAAAAAGTGCCTTTCACCGAATATAACATGGACAAGGATCCCAACGCCGTCATCCGCCGCAAGGCCGTGGATGACAGCGAGGATGTTCCCTTTGCCATCATCAACAGAAATCACGTATACGGATTTTCGGAATCCGTCTATGAAAGAGCGCTCAAAATCAAACCCTGACCACTCATGAACGCCGCACTGTATTTTTATTCGGGAACCGGCAATTCACTTTGGACGGCGAAAAAGCTCTCCGCGCTTTTGGGGAACGCCAGGCTCGTCCCCGTCGCCGCGTTCAGCTCAAACGAAACGGTTACCGTCCACGAAGAATATATCGGTTTGATTTTCCCGGTGCACATCTGGGGCGTGCCGCCGCCGGTGATCCGTTTTCTGGAGAAACTGCAGGCCGACGCATCAGTATACTTTTTTGCCATTGCCGTCAACGCGGGACAGGTGGCCGCCACGCTCCTTCAACTGCAGCATTTGCTGAAGAAGAAAAACATAAAGCTATCCGCCGGTTTTTCCCTGGGCATGCCCAGCAATTACATCCCCTGGAGCGGCCCGCCATCCGCAAAAAAACAGCAAAAACTTTTTGATCGGGCCACCGTCAAAGTAAACGACATCGCTTCTTGGGTCAAAACCCGGAAGGAAGCGCCGCCGGAAAGAGGACCTTTTTGGCAAAACGCGTTGTTTTCGATGATCTACAATAAAACCTACGCGAAAGTGCCTCAAATGGACAAACTTTTTTGGGCCGACGGAAAATGCTCCGCCTGCGGCATCTGCGCAAAAATCTGCCCCGCCAAAAACATTCAAATCCGCGAGGGGAAACCTCTCTGGCAGCATCGCTGTGAACAGTGCTTCGCCTGCATCCAGTGGTGTCCGGAAGAAGCGATTCAATACGGCCGGCTGACCTCAAATAAAAAAAGATATCACCACCCTGAAATAAACTTAAAAGAAATGATTTTTCATCCCTGAAAAAAAACGGCCGCCGAAAACCACTTTTGCAGATTCACAATAACATCAATTAATTCATATAATTATGATGAAATTCCAGGGAGGGAAGCAATCAATTTAATTTGCTCTGCGTGAAATTATTTTATTAATTATTCCTTTAATTATTCCTTGACTTTATAAAATTATCGTCTAAAATATAGGCGAAGCTTGAAAAGGGCAAACCGTCTGAAAAGACGGGACGCAAAGTTACTGGCCTAAGTCTCTTGATGGAGATAGGGTGGCAGAACCGCCGGGCGAGTCCTGAAGAATACCCGCAGAACTCCACTCATTGTCCCTTCAAGAAAAAAGGCCAGAAACAAAAAAAAGATAAAAATGTTTTGTTTTTGGGTACGTTCGATGTAAAATAATAAAAAAGTTTTTATGAGGCAAGACGTGTCGGGAATGAAAAACGCAAACAATTCAAAAGGCTTTACGCTTGTCGAAATGGCCATTGTGATCGCTCTGATGACGATTCTCGCAACCATTGCCGTGCCGGCCTGGAAAAATTACAAAATCAACATGGAGCTCAAAACCGCCACCCGGCAGATCATGACCGACATCATGCAGGCGCGCCTCAGGGCCATTGCGGAAAATGTGGACATTTACCAGATCAGTTTCAACGTCTCCGACAATTCCTATTCGCTTCAGCGTTCGGACACCGGCGCCACGTTATGGACAAAAAATCTGACGGACTTCGGCAGTGAAAACAGGCTCTGGTTCGCCTGGTTTTGGGGAAGCGGAAGCACGAACGTCCTTAAATTTCAAAGAAGGGGCACCATGACGCAGGGATGGATATTCGTGAGAAACACCCTTTCCTCCTATTCAAGAGTCCGGGTGCAAATAGTGGGAAGAACCAATGTTGAATATTTTCTGCAGAAATAGCAAAGGCATCACGCTGGTCGAATCGCTGGTGGCCATCGCGCTTTTGACCATCGGCATTCTGGCGCTTTTGACCATGCAGCCGACCTCGATGAGGGCGGGTGCCAAATCCGACTACTTGGGCAGGGGTGTCATGCTGCTCAATAAAGAGCTCACCGAACAGGAGCTCTTCATCATGAATCCCTGCAACGAAATCACACCCGGAAACGTGACCAAGACGGTCTATGTCAGCGGCAGAAACGCCACCGCGGCCGATGACGGCGACGCGACATATCGTATAGCGACGCAAATCAGCCAGATGCCCGGAAGCACCAATACCTGGAAAGTCATCGTGGAGGTGACCTGGCCCCCCGCCTACACGCGCGGCGTCAAGGAAAGCACCATTGTGACCCGACAGGAACCCTTCAGGTTTGGATGCATATGAAAAAGCAAGACGGTTTTACATTGCTGGAAATGCTCATTTCAATGGCGGTCGCCATGATCGTCCTGGCGGCCATTTACGCCGCCGTCAATCTGGGACAAAAGACCACCGCGAGCACGGAACGGAAAGTTTACGCCCAGCAGGATGCCCGCGCGGCGCTGGAAATCATGTCCATTGAAATTCAGATGGCTTCCTACAATCCCCGTCCCGACCTTGTGACCGGCACCTTCTGGAAAACATCAAACTGCACGGACGCGTATTCAACGGAACAGAAATACAAGGGCATTCAGTCGGCGACACCCTTTTCCATCACGGTGGAGATGAATCTCAACGGCAGCAACAACATCGGCGATTCCGCCAACGAAATCATCACCTACGCCTACGACGCGTCCAACCAGCGCATCACGCGCTCGGTCAACTGCCAGACGCCGGAGTCCTTCCTGGGTGATTTTTCCTATATGACCCGGGCCGTCCGCGTCATCAACACCAACGACGTTCCGATTTTCAGGTACTTCAACGCCCAAGGGCAGGAAATCACCGGCGCCGACCTGCCGGCGGCCACCCCGGATATCGCCCGAATCGACATTACCCTGTGGGTGGAGACGGAAAATGTCGACATGAACACGGGGCAAAGAAAAAAATTATTTTACTCCACAAGCATAATACCGAGGAACCATGTTATCACCAAATAAAGTAAAAAAACATTTGAGAAAGCGTGGCGAAAAGGGATTTACCCTGGTCGTCGCGTTAATGGCCATCTTGATTCTTCTGGCCCTAGGATTTCTGGCGCTCAACGTCACCACCGGCGACCTTCAGATCGCGCATCGCGTCGTGGGGGAAAAGAAGGCGCTCATGGCCGCGGAGGCGGGCATTCAGGTTCTGACCAGCACGTTTTCGCCGGCCAATTTAACGGCCATCACCGGCGTGGTTGATGCCAATGTCGATCCGGCTTCGCGCTACACGATCAACGTTCCCTCCGTTCCCACGGGCGTGGGCGTTCCCGTCTTTCTGCCCATGCCCGGCTACGCCATCGCCGGCGGCCAGGAATGGGGTCAAAAACTCTATGAAACGAGCGTAAGAGGTGAAAACACCAATTATGGCAGCAATGTGACCGTTGACGTGGGCTTCGGCTACTTCGACGGCGGCGGAATCATGTACAGATAATCTCAAGGAGGTTTTTATGTCAGTCAAAAAGATTATCGCCATTTTAGGCGTCGTTGGGCTTTTTCTCTCAGCCGGAACCGTTTGGGCTGATGACGATGAACTCCAAGCGCTCTTTTCGAGTTCTCTGGCCCCGGACGCTCTGATTGTGCTGGATCTCTCGGGCAGCATGAATGCGTCCCCGCTGGGCGACATTCTCTATGCCAGAAACAGGGATTGCGTTGCCAATACCACCTCCTGCGTCGGAACCGCTTACGACTGCGCCGACGGTTACTGCGCTCTGGTGGATCTAAACCACGACGGCTATATTGACTATTCGGCACCCTGCCAAAACAGATGTTTTTTCCCGTATGGAGCGGATTCCAGCTGCACGCCTAACACCACCGCCTGCAGCGGAACAAAATGTATCCACGGATTCTGCGCATCGTCGAAAACGGGTTGCTCGACCGACTGCAGCCGGTTGGGCATCGCCAAACGCGCCCTCTTCGGCATATTGGATGACGACGGCTCCAATACCATTTCGGGAACCGATGAAACAAGTCTCGGCGTGAGAGTCGGTTTCATGAGATTTTACAATGCCACGTCTCCGGAAGAAACCATCAATTACTCTTACGGATACAACAAACTTACCAAATCCATCGGCACAAAATACAGCAACATCTTTTGCGGCTCCAACTCCAGTTGCGCTTACAGCATTCCCTATGTCGCCCCCTCGAATTCTTGCACGGTCACCAGCATCAACAGTGGTTGTGCCTCGGGCGCCACACCGCTTGTGCTCTCGCTGAAAGAGGCCAAGGCGTATTTGGACGCCCATAAGACGGCGGACGGCGCAGCGGGCGCCTGCCGTCCGAAATTCATTGTTTTCATTTCCGACGGTGCGGACACCACCGCCTGCGGCGGTGACGGCTCAGAAACCCAGGCCAACATGTACAAACGCCGACGGGCTTCCGTTCACATGGCCAAAACCCTGCATGACACCTGTAACACCGACGGCAGCAATTGTTACCGAATGTTCGTCATCGGTTTCGGCGCGAACATGCCCGCGGAGCTGAAAAACACGCTCAACTGGATGGCCTACTACGGTGGAACGGACAATCCACTGGTGGCCAACACGGGTGATCCATCCGCCTATACCGTGCAGGCAAGCGATGCAAACTCCAGCAGCGGCTGCGCCACGGAATCCACCGGCACAATCGGAGCCGATTGTCCCTACAGCTCTCCGAGCGCTCCGTGCTTTGCCGCCACGCGAGACCCCGGCAACACGCCGCTTGACGGATACGCTTTCATTGCGACCAACGCCGATGAAGTCGCCGCCCAGCTCAAGGCGGCCTTCAGCATCATCCGTGAGGCCACTTACTCGTTTTCGATGCCATCCGTCCAGCTCAACAGAACAAAGGACGAAAATTTCATTTATGAGGGCTCCATTCAACCGCGCAGCAACGACCCGTTCTGGTTCGGCCATCTGAAAAAATATGGTATTCAAGACAACGGCGACCGCGGCGACGAGCTCTGGGACGCCGGCGTGGTGCTGGCGGCGACCGCCGCCTCGTCACGCAACATCAAGAGCTATCTGAGCGGCACGTCGCTCATTGATTTCAACACCACCAACATCTCCGCCGCCAATCTCGGAGTAGCCACAACCGCTTTGCAAAGTCTGGTAATCGGCTTCTTCCGCGGGGAGGCCGCCTACAACATCGAGAGCTGGAAGCTCGGCGATATTTTCCGCTCCAAGCCCATCACCATCGGCACGCCGTCGTTTTTCTTCGAAGACATCCGCGATAGCAACAAGGCGTTCGCTTCCTTCCGCTCAAGCCACCAGCGCAATTCCGATCCCTACACGGGGCGCGTGGTGGTCGTGGGCGCCAACGACGGACAATTGCACGCTTTCAAGACCAGCGACGGCTCCGAAGCGTGGAGTTTTGTTCCGCCCAGCCTTCTGACGCGCCTCAAGCTCATCGCGCACAACACGCATCCCACGTCCCTGACGCATACAAGCTATGTTGACGGTCCGGTGACGGTCGCCGACGCCTGGGTGCCGGCGACGGCAAGCGACGGCACTTCAAAAAGCGCGTCGGATTGGCGCACGCATCTTCTTTTCGGACTGGGGCAGGGAGCGGGCCACGGAACGGTCAGCACCCTCTGGAGCGCTTCTTCGACGTGCACGGGCGCCTTCAGCGAAATCTATTCGTCCTCTTATCCCAACTACTGCGGCTACTACTGCCTGGATGTCACCAGCACGGAAAATCCCACGTTGTGCGGCTATCAAAGCGGTTCCCGATGGCTGACCTTCAACGTTTCCGCCGCCGCCGCGCCTTACCTCGGGGCGCCCTGGAGCGCTCCCATGGTCGGCCGCGTCAAAGACGGCGGACTGGAAAAATGGGTGGCCATCATCGGGGGCGGCTACCCCTCTTCCGGCGCGGCCAACAGCGCCAAGGGCCTGTTCGTTTTCGACCTGAGAAACGGTTCCCTGCTGTGGAGCTACACCAAGGCGAACAATTCCGGCCTCAATTACGCCATGCCGGCGCCTCCTGCGATTGTGGACACCGACAGCGACGGTTTCATCGACATGGTGTATATCGGCGATATCAACAACAACATGTGGCGCTTCAAATTCTGCCGATCGGCGGACGGCGATTCCTGCACGACGTCCAACTGGACCGGAAATCTTTTCTTTGATTCGACCAACGCGCCCATCCGTCCGATTTACACATCGGCGACCGTCGCCAAGGATACGTACAACAACGTCTGGGTCTACTGGGGAACCGGCGACAAAACAGACCCCACGGCGCCGAACGCTCAGGAAAAACTCTACGCCTTGAAGGACACCGACTTCACCAGCAGCTGGCGCATCAATAACATGGAGAACATCACCTCTGAAGGAGCCACGTATTCCGGAACGGCCCAGGGCTGGTACATCAACATGACCGGAGGGGGCGAAAAGATTCTCGCCGAGCCGACGGTCTTTGGCGGCGTCGTTTACTGGACATCCTACACGCCGCCTTCGGGAAACGACCCCTGCGCTCAGGGCGGCGAGGCGAAACTCTACGGCGTCAACTACACCACCGGCGCCGGCGCGATTGACCTGGGCGGCGGTTCACTGGCGCGTTCGATATCCATCGGCACCGGCATCCCCTCGGCGCCTGTGGTTTCGATGAGGCCGGGCAATGACGGCACGCCGGATCTCTACGTCACGGCCAGCGGCGGCGGCGGGACGGCGGCGGAGACTTTCCGGGTGAACTTTGATCCAAGAGGTCTTGCCAACCGCACGAACATTATTTACTGGAAAGACAAACGCGTGGAGTAAAATACCGCGAATACAACCGAACAAAACGGTCTGGATGAAGTTCGATCCGGACCGTTTTCGTTTATCAATCACCGCAGGCAAGGAGACTTTATGAAGACAAAAATCACGGAACTCTTCGGCATTCAATACCCCATCATCCTGCCCGGCATGAGCTGGATCAGCACCCCCGGACTGGTCGCCGCCGTCTGCAACGCGGGCGGCATCGGGTATCTGGCCACCGGACCCTTGAGCCCCGAAAAAACAAGACAGGCGATTCGGGAAATCCGGTCGCTCACCGACAAGCCCTTCGGCGTGGGCGCGACGCTTCTGATGCCGGGGGCTTACCAAAACGCGCTGGTCGCCATCGAGGAAAAGGTTCCGGTGCTCAACATTTCCCTGGGCAAAGGCGCGGAGCTGATCAAGAAAGTCCACGCCTACGGCGGCAAGGTCATCTCCACGGTGACCACCGTCGAACACGCGCTGGCGGCTGAAAAATCGGGGGCGGACGCCCTCCAGGTCACCGGCCATGAAGCGGCCGCCCACGGCAGTCAGATTCCCACCATGGTGCTGGTTCCGGCCGTGGCGGACACCGTGCGCATTCCCTTGGTGGCCATCGGCGGCATCGCCGACGGCCGGGGCATGGCGGCGGCGCTGGCTCTCGGGGCCGACGGAGTCGGCATGGGCACCAGACTTTCAATCACCCAAGAAAGCCCCGTGCACGAACTGGCCAAGAAAAAACAACTCCAGTGCGGCATTGAGGATACGATTTATTCCAACCGCTTTGACGCCCTGTACTGCCGCGTTTTGAAGACGCCCGCCGCCGAAAGGGCCGTGAGAAAAGGACGCAATCTCCCCAGGGGCCTTCTCGCGTCCTTCGACATCGCCAAATCGCTGGATCTGGGATGGGTGAAACTGGCGACATCCATTTTATCCGGGTCCTCCCGGGAAAAATCGAAAGATTCGTCCGAAAAAACAACCGTCCCGGCCCCGGAGAAAAAAAAGAAATCCGCCTTGAGCAAAATGCTCGAAGGACCGAAAACGGCGCTGAACCTGGCGCACATGGCCCAGGCCTACGTGGCCATCAAAAAAGCCACGGAGGAAGGGGATCTCGAAAACGGGGTTTATCTTTCCGGCCAGGTTCAGGGCATCATCCACGATATTCCGACGGTGGCGGAGGTCATCCACCGGACGGTCGAGCAATGCATCCGGATCCAGGAAGAAATGGCGCGGAAAGTCGCGCCCTGAGCTCCGCAAGCCTCTCTAGACTTTTTTCAGGGTCGCGAGGTACTTCCTGCAGAGATCGCGGTAATACTCAACGCCCTCCCGCGCCATTTGCTTTTCGCCTTCGGAGATTTCCCGGGTGATGACGGCCGGATTGCCTGCGGCCAATTTCGCGGCGGGCACCACCGCGCCCTTGGGCACGACGGACCCGGCGGCGACGAAGGCGTCTTCTTCGCAGACCGCGCCGAAGAGCAAAACCGCGCCCATGCCGATGACGCACCGGGATCGGATATGCACATCGTGAAGGAGAACGCCGTGCGCCACGATCACCTCTTCCTCAATGACCACCCGGGAACCCGGCGAAACGTGAATGACGGAATTGTCCTGAACGTTGGAACGATCGCCGATGGTCACCGGCCCGAAATCGGCGCGGATGGAAACGCCGGGAGCGATCAGGCATTCATGGCCGACGCGCACGTCACCGATCAAAACGGCCTGCGGGTGAACGAAGGCATCCTCCGGAATCCGCGGTTTGCGGCCTTCCAATTCGTACAGCGGCATAAGTCCCCTTTCACGGCTGGTTCAAGGATATGTTGACGGATCCCCCCCTGCCCAGAATATCGTGCAGATGGATATACCCCTTGAGTCTGTTTTGTTCATCTACCACGGCAAAGGAGGTGATTTCCTTTTTCTGCATCCATTCCACGGCCTGGGCCAGGGAAACGTTTTCGTCAATCGTCAGGGGATTTTTTGTCATGACCTCCCGGACGGCTTTGTCCTCAAAAGATATTTTTTTGCTGATCATGCGGCGCACGTCGCCGTCCGTCAGGATGCCCTTCAAACGGTTTTCCCCGTCGGTAATCAGAACAAATCCCACATTCCGGCGGTTGATTTCCCGGATGGCCTGCATCACGGAAGCGTCCTCGCCGACCTTCGGAATCTTCCGGCCGACAATCATCGCGTCCCGGACTTTTTCCCGCAGACGGGAGCCCAGATTCCCCCCCGGATGAAACTTGTAGAAATCCTTTTCCCGGAATTTCTTCCGGTCAATCAGGGCAATGGCCAGCGCGTCGCCCACCGCAAGGGCCGCAGTGGAACTGGAAGTGGGCGCCAGCCCGAACGGACAGGCCTCCTTTTCCACGGATACGTCAATGACAATATCGCTGGCCTTCGCCAACGTGGAACGGACATTGCCGGTAAAGGCGATGATCGGAGCGCCGGTGGCGCGGACGGAATGAATGATGGGCATCAGCTCGACGGTCTCGCCGCTGTTGGAGATGGCCAGCAAAATATCCTCGCTGGTCACGATGCCCAGATCCCCGTGGATGCCCTCCACCGGATGAAGGAAAAGCGCTGGCGTTCCCGTGCTGGTCAGCGTGGCCACGATTTTCCTGCCGATCAGACCGGATTTGCCGATGCCTGTGATAATCACCCGGCCCTTCGATCTGGCGATCCAGTCAACGGCCCGGCAAAAATTCTCATCGATTTTGTCCATCAGCCGCGCAATGCTCTGCGCCTCTATTTTCAGAACCTCTTTCGCCTTTTTGATGATCTTCTGCCTGTGGGTCATGTATTCGCCTTCAAATTTTTTTTCAATCACTTCCGATTCTTTTGTTTTGGAAAACTAGCAAAAAAACCGCGACAAAACAAGTTTCTTTTCCTCCTGCCGCCGCCGGAAAAAAGAGCGGGCAAACGCACGCATTCGTTTTGACTTATGGCCGTGAATCTGCTAAAGCGAAACGCAACACATACAGGATCGGATCATGAGGGCTGTTTTTATCTCGGATGTTCACTTAATCAGGGCCACAGACGAACGACACCAGAAACTGATGCGCTTCTTCGACGCGCTGGAAGCGGGAAAAATTCAGAAGCTTGTTCACCCCGAAAGCCCGGCGGATGAAAAGGTTTTTATCGACGAACTGTACATCCTCGGCGATTTATTCGATTTCTGGTTCTGTGAAACCGGCAACATCTACCCCGATTTCCAGCCCGTCATCGCGAAGCTGGTCGCCCTGAAAAAAGCGGGAACGGCGATTCATCTGGGGGAAGGCAATCATGATTTTTTCCTGGCGGAGTATTTCAGGGACCTTCTGGGAATGGATGTCTTTGAAGAAAGCGCAACCCTCAAGCTTGACGACACGAAGGTCTTTGTCGCCCACGGAGACCAGGCGGACAGGACCAACCGCAGCTACCTGCTGTTCAGGAATTTTCTGCGCAGCCGGTTTTTCTATCGGACGCAGCGCAAGATTCCGGCATCCTGGCGGTGGGCCATCGCCAGCTGGAGTTCAAACGCCAGCAAAAAGATGACCAGGGAAAACGGCGAGGCGCTGGTTGAAAAAATGCTTCCCTTCGCGATGGAGAAGTTTCAGGAGGGACACGATGTCGTGATTTTAGGCCACTCTCACGTGCCGCAGGAGAGGCGCTTTACGATAAACCAAAAGCGCAAAACCTTGATCACCCTGGGCGACTGGATCACGCATCATTCGTTTTTGTATTACCATCATAACGCTTTTTTCCTTCGGCATTACCGGAGCTGATTTCAAGAAAGGGAGGGTATGATGACAAATTTCGGCGGAATCTATCCTGAATGCGGCTTGCGGGACGCGACGTTCGTGGTGGTGCCCGTGCCATACGATCTGACGTCAACCTACCAGCCGGGCAGCCGCCGGGGACCGGCGGCCATTCTGGAGGCGTCCTCGAATATGGAGCTCTACGACGAAGAGCTCCATAAAGAAACCTATCTTGCCGGGATCCACACGACAGCTCCCCTCGAAGCGGACGCCCGCGGCCCGAAACAAATGATCGGGGCGGTTCGCGACAGGATTTCTAAAATCGTTGCCCGAGACAAAATACCGATTGTGCTCGGCGGTGAGCACAGTCTCTCTTTGGGAGCCGTTGAGGCGCTGAAGGAAAAATATCCGAAACTCTCGGTGCTGCAGCTCGACGCGCACGCCGATCTGCGCGACAGTTATCAGAAAAGCCCCTACAGCCATGCCTGCGTGGCGCGGCGGATTTCCGAAATCTGTCCGCTGGTCCAGGTCGGTATCCGCAGCTTCAGCGCCGAAGAGGCCGTTTTTCTCCGGCAAAGTTCCGTCAAATCGTTCAGCGCCGATTTTATCGCCGGACACCGGGACTGGGTTGAGCGCGTCTGCGGCCATCTGCGGGGCGATGTCTTTGTCACCATTGACCTGGACGTGTTCGATCCCTCCATCATGCCGTCCACCGGCACACCCGAACCGGGAGGCCTCCTCTGGCGGGACGTTCTTGAACTTTTGAAAAAAGTTTCCCGATCCTGCGCCGTCCGCGGCTTCGACGTGGTGGAGCTGGCGCCGATTCCCGGCGTGGTCGCCCCGGATTTCATGACGGCAAAACTCATTTACCGCCTGATGGGTTACCTGACAAAATAACCCCTTGACAAATCATCCAGATAATGCTGTAAAGCCATCAACTTTTGATATCGCGGGGTGGAGCAGTCCGGTAGCTCGTTGGGCTCATAACCCAAAGGTCAGAGGTTCAAATCCTCTCCCCGCTACCAAATTTCCTTCAAAGACCGTCCATGCTTCCTTCGAAAACCCTTTTCCCATTTTTCGCATCTGACGGTCCGCCTGTGGGTGTCGGAAGCAAGATTATCTTGACATCAAAAAAGCTATTCCCTATACTTTCAAACAAAGAAACCATTTAGAAATATTTGAAATGCGTGAACTTTTATACGGACTTCACCGAAGTGCGCGCCGAGATGAATGGTTTGAAAACAAAGATTGCAATTCCTAGGCTTGAGCCATGAACGGACGGAAAAGCACGGACGACACCAAAAGATTGTTCACCCAGCTTCTGCTCACCTGCAAGAATGTCTCCCTGTATCCCGAAGGCCACAGTATCAGCGCCAATTCCATACGGCAGTTCCACGAATCCCTCTCCCATTATATCCGCCAATACGGCGATTTAAAAATCGAGGTCGAGCGAGAACGGGTTTTATGCCAGGGCATAGAGGTTCACAAGGGGTCGCTGGAAGAAGGCACCCTGCCCTTCACGCTGTTCAGGGACGGCATACGCTGGCTGGAATTCACGGAAGGCATTGACTTGGAAGAAATCAAAAATGTGTTGTTCATCATCCAGAAGTATTCAACCTTAACGACGGAGCCGGAAGGAGATATCGTCACGGCGTTTTGGGAAGCGCACTTTGATCATATTCTCTATGAGGCCGATGATTTTGTGACCGAACAGGCCTTGGAACAGGAAGAAAGCGCCGTCAAACCGGAAATTTCAGAAACGGAAGAAAGCCGCGAGACACCGGAAGAAGTCCTCACCGGCACATCGCCCGCCGCCCGGGCTTGGGAGGAAGCCCCGGCCATCCACCCGGAAGATTTCGTTCTGACCCCCGAAGAAAAAGAACAATTACAGGAAATGATTTCCTGGGAAGAAATGATGCCGAGCACGGAACATCTGAGCATGCTCCTGGATCTTCTTCTCCAGCTTCATGAAGCCAAGGACTTCAACGTTGTTCTGGGCGTCCTGTCGGAAGAATTCGATGATTCGTACCGTCAACACGATTTTGAATGCGCCGTTGTTATCCTGGACGGCATCCGCAGAATTCTCGACGGAGTCTGGCTGCAGTCGCCGCCCGCTCAAAAGCAGCTGCAGTCCTTTTACGAGCAGATCACGTCCGACGCCAGAATTTTAAAGCCGCTGGAAAAGATTTGGAGCGGCGTCAACGCCAAACAGATTGAAAAGTTTCAGAATATCTTTCGGCATCTTCAGCCCGGCTCCGCGGAAACGCTCGTGCGTTTTTTGCTTCTGGGACAACCCTCGCAACTGGAAAAAATCGTCGAGGAGACCGTCCTGTCGCTCATCCGACAGGATGAAACCTGCCTGGATTCGTTGGTGAACGCCGCCGATGAAAAAACTGCTGAAAAACTCATTCCCCTGCTTGCCCGGATGGAGGGCGATCCGTCTTTCAAGAACCTGGTGAAACTGGCGCGGCATAAATCGGCGGCCATCCGCAAACTGGCCGTCAAAACAATCGGTCAGACGCATGGGAGCAAAACGGCTTCCCTCTTCGAACTGATTGACGATCCGGATGACGCAGTCCGAAGATTGATCCTGGCCCAGATGGGACAGTCAAGAAACGAGATGGCGGAGGATTTTCTCCTGCGGTATTTGGGACAATCCAAACGATCCGCCGAACCCGGCGAACGTGTCAAAGAAATTTTTGCAACACTCGGCAAATGCGGATCTGCACGCGCGGTTCCCTTTCTGAGAGACACCCTGTTGCATAAAAAATGGATGGCCGGACTGAAAAAGTCTTCCCATCGCGAGGGGGCCGCTCTGGCACTGGCCTACTTGGATGCACCGGAAGCCCGGGAAGTCATTCAGGCGGTCAGCAAGAGCTTTCATCCGGGATTGAGGAAGATAGCGCGATCGGCCATGAAAGAATCCTTACTTAAAACCAAGGGAGCGGGATGATCATGTCGGAAAAAAAATCCGTCGCCGAAAGACTGGGGCATGATTTCATCAGATCCCTGTACCACATGATCAATACGGTTCGCGTCTACCAGGATAACAATCAACTGGTCAGGATGAGTGTCGGTTCCTTTCAGACGATTCTGAAAGAACTGACCGGCAGCGGCGATTCAAGCCTCTTGCTTTACCGCGGCCGTTTTCATTTGGGCGGTGAAAAGATTCCCTACCGGCGGGATTTGGCCGTCATCGTTTACAACATGATTGACTTTTTCTTGAAACGCGGCGTCGGAAGCCTGAATTTCCTGCAAGCGTCTCACGACGCCGCTATGGAACACATCATCGCTTTTGCCAGACTGTTCAACGATGCCGTCAGAGCCGACAGTCCTTTGACCTGGCTGGAACAGAAGCTCAATGAACAAAAGATTTCCTGGCTTCAGGTTTCTCCCCGCCAAGACGAGGACATGCTCTGGGACGGCGAAAGTCCGGAAGACAAGCGTTATGAAAAGGCGCGCAGAAATTATTTGATGGCGGTCGAAGCGGTCCGGGAGGTCGCCGACAAGGTTTCCCGGGGGATGGCGGGCATCCGCAAAACAAAACGGCTCGCTCAAAATTTTGTCGATTTGATCCGGGTGGATCCCGCCCTGATGATCGGATTGTCGACGATCAAGCAGTACGATGATTATACCTACACGCACTCGGTGAATGTCGCCCTTCTGGCCACGGCGTTGGGACGCCATATCGACTTGTCGGACATCACGCTCGAACACCTGACCATTTGCGGTCTTTTTCATGACCTGGGAAAGGTGGAGGTTCCCAAGGAAGTGCTTTTCAAAAGAGAAGCGTTAACCAACGGGGAGTGGGACTTGATCAAGGCGCACCCCATCATCGGCGTCAAGAACATTCTTCTGCTGAATGCCAATCCGTCCCTGCGCACCAGAATTATCCTCGGCCCCTTTGAGCATCACATCAACCAGGACATGACCGGTTATCCCAAAACCCTGTTCCGGGATCATCTGAGCCTCATCGGAAAGATCCTCCACATCGCGGATGTCTATGAGGCCATGACGCATGAAAGGGTCTACCGGGCCATGTCGCTGACGCCGGATAACGTCCTGAAAGAAATGTGGAAAGAAGCGGGAAAAAGTTTTGACAGAATTCTGCTGAAACGCTTCATTCACATGATGGGCGTCTATCCTATCGGCTCCGTGGTGGAACTCAATGACGGCAGCGTCGGCCTGGTCATGGATTATCCCGATGAATCGGAGAGAAGCCTGCCGCTCGTTTTGCGCCTGGTCAAGGATGACCAGGGTGCCTGGCAGCGGCAGGAAATGATTTACCTGGCTGATCAGTCCCTTGCGGAAGGCGCCACCCCTCTGAATATTATCCGAGGAATTCAGCCGTCCGAACTGGGCGTCAATCCGGCGGAATTCTTCCTGAAGATGAAATGAGGAGTCTCAGAAAACATTTGCTTTGACCGACAAAGACGATGACAATTAAAAAATAAGAATTAATATCCTGAAGGAGGTTTCAAAATGCGCAAAGTTGTTCTTTCCCTGATAATGATTCTGGTTTTGGTCTGCTCTTGCTCAAAGACATCGGAGAACGTGGAAGACTTGATTAACGAGGCAAACATGCTGTGGGACGGCAAGCAGTACACCGAACCGCAGAAGGCCATTGAATATCTGGATAAGGCCATTCGGCTCGACCCGAACAACGCGGAAGCGTTCAATCATCGCGGTGTCGCGCATAAAAACCTGAATCAAAACGAACAGGCCATACAGGACTTTTCGGCCGCCATCAAACTCAAGCCCGAATTCGTGCTCGCCTATTTCAACCGGGGAACGGTTTACAACAATCTCGGACAGTTTGACAACGCGATTGCGGACTACAATGAAGCCCTGCGCCTGAAACCGGATTACGTCGAGGCGTACAACAACCGTGGCAGCATATACAACAAAATAAAAAAATATCAGCTGGCCATCAATGATTTTGACCAGTCCATCAAACTCCAACCCGGTTACGCCAACGCATACAACAACCGAGGATTGGCTTACTTCATGCTGGGAAACAACCCGAAAGGATGCGACGATTTGCAAAAAGCCTGCTCGATGGGATTTTGCAAGGGATTGGAGCTGGTCCGGAGCAGGGGGTTTTGCCGTTGAAGCGCAGCGCAGGCGGACGATCGCAACAGTGGCGCAGTTTTTTTGAAGGATTTATTTTCATTCCGGCGATGACAAGGATTCAGCAGGACTGACATGCTCAATTTGTTTGAACGAAACAAGACTTTGCCGAGCGTCAGGGATTTGGGCGTCAAGTTATACCGACTGCCCTATTCTCTGGACCGGATTCCTCTGGGGGTGGACAATGTCCACATCGACGTGCACCTCAGTCCTCAAATTTACAATGCCTTGAGAAAAGCCGCTTTCTTTTTGATGATCCGATACAGCAAGACAGAGATGTTTTTCAAGGAATTCAGAAAGGATTCCTGTGAAACGGCCAAGGAGGATCTGCGTCGCGTCTGCAACGACGTTTTGCTCGACGGCATCAATAAAGCGAAAAAATCATCCGACGTACAGATCGATTATCTGGCCCAAACGGCGCTGGTCAAATTATTTCTGCAGGAAATCAAGGCGCAATACAAATCTCTAGTGGATCAGCTCGAGCCAATGGTCAGAATCTTTCAGTTGTCCGACAAGCACGATCAAAACGACGTCTTTATTATCAAGGAAAAAATTTCCGAGGTCAAAATTCATTATCACCAAATCACCCGTTTCGTCGGCAAAGAACTTTTCGAGATCCTGGCGGAGGTCAACAACCGAAAATTGCGGAATATGCGGGAAACGCATTTTCTTTCCGAAGATATCTTGCCGAGCTATTTTTTCACAAATCCCCTGCTGCACACCGGCAATCCCAATGATGATTTCTTCCTGATCGAAGAATACGTCCTGATGGGCCAGCGCTCGGAAGACATCGATAATTACAAAAGCATTAAAACGACCATTTACGAACTTTTGAGCCAGCTGGATCTGGCCCGCGAGGACCTCGGCCATTTGAGTCCCAAAAGAACCGATCCCAAGCTTCAGAAGGACGACTCCTTTTTTGATCCCAATCATGACCTGCATGACGCTCTGATGATGGACCCCGACAATATGGACCGGCTGTTGAATGCCTTCGATGCCCGGGAAAAAGGCGAACCGGAAAATCAGACCGGTCAAGTTTCTTCTGAAACGCGGCGCCAAAAAACGCGCAAGCAGGAAATCCTCCTAGACCATTTCTACAGACGGTTCCGGCAATCCGGCCTCTTGCGGCAGATCGTCGCAGATTTTGAAATGAAGGACGTCTATAAAAAATACTGCCCGCCCATGACACCGCGGCAGATCAGGGAGTTTCTGGTCGATTTCTGGACCAGAATCTCCATGCGCACCCAGCAAAAACGGATAAAAGCGCTCTACGGCGAAGATTTCTCCATTGAACCGCTCTTGCAGACCGTCCAACAGATCAAACGTTGCTCCGCCAAAGAACAAAAGCAGTACATCCTGATGTTTCTGAAAGAATTTTCCCGATACCACCGGGATCTTTACAATTTCAGGTTGCTCGCGGAAGCGATGGATTCCATCAATCTGGTGACGGAAGAAAAAATTATTTTGCTGTCCAGGGAAAACCGCACGCTTTTCGAATTTCTGCTGCCCGACGAAAAAGTCAAGGAAGAGAAGCCCATCGCCAATCATGTCATCATCAAAGCCGACATCCGCGGTTCCATGGCCATCAACCAAACCATGAGAGAGAAAGGGCTGAATGCGGCATCTTATTTCAGCCTGAATTTCTTTGACCCCATTTCCTCCGTCCTTGCCGAATACGGCGCGTCCAAAGTCTTCATTGAAGGGGACGCCATCATTTTATCCATTCTCGAAAACGAGGATGACGAAAACGTCAATTACAGCGTCGCCCGAGCCTGTGGACTGGCCGTCAGAATCCTGCAGATCGTCCGCCGCTACAATGAAAAAAACAAGGAAAACAATTTGCCCGCGCTGGAGCTCGGAATCGGAATCTGTTATTGCGAGGGCCCCCCGTCGTTTCTTTTTGACGGCGATGCCAGAATCATGATTTCGCCCGCCATCAATCAGGCCGACCGTCTGTCCAGCTGCGACAAGCTGCTGCGCAAAATCTTCAAAAGCCAGGACGACATCTTCAACTTGTTTGTCTTTGAGAATGAACCGGACGACATCGGCGAGACGGCTTTTGAAGACCAGACCTACCGCTATAATGTCAACGGCATCGAACTCAATGAAGAAGGGTTCAATAAATTGAACCAGGAAATCAAATTACAGGTGTTTTACCCGCCGGAGCAGGACAAAAGCATGAAATTCTACGCAGGCAAGGTGCCCTTGCTCAACGGAAGCTATCAACGCATCGTCATCCGCGAGGCCGCCATTCACCGGCTGAACCCCAGTGCGCTGGACGCGGTCGGCAAAATATCGAAGAAATATTATGAGGTCTGCACACACCATAAAATTTATCGTTTCGTTGAGGAACCGTTTTAATCGTCTTGTAACTTCCACATTCAGGATATTCTGCCGCTTCACACCTTAAACATCCCCGCCGCGCCGGTCGCTCCATCCGCTTAAAAGGGTTGATATATTCCTTGAATTACGGTATGAGCAGCACAAAATGAAAAACAGAACATTCCCAGGTTATCCATTGCTGCTGGTGACAGCTTTTCTTGCCGGATTTGTCAGTCTGGCCTATGAAATTATCGCCACGAAAGTTTTATACTATTTCTTTAACGAAAACACCCTGACGGCCGCCAGCGTGATTTCCATTTTCCTCTTCGGCATCGGACTGGGAAGCTTTGTTTTCGGAAAAATGGAGAAAATCATTCCCGACAAAAAGAAATTTGTCGTGGCCGTCCAGATCCTTGTCGCCGTTTACGCAGCCTTTATTTTTCCCAATTATGACCTTATTCCCTCCGCCTTCAATCTCTTATATCCTTTTCTGGGATCTTCAACGGCCATGATGCTGGTCAACAAGCTCATTGTCAGCCTGCTTTATCTCTTTTTTCCCACATTCTTCATGGGAATGATTTTCCCCGCCATTATTGTGATGTCCATCGAAAAGATCGAACACCTGCCTGAAAAGATCGGCACCATTTACGCGCTGGACATTTTTGGAGCCGTTTCGGGAGCCCTGATCAGCGGATTTCTCTTTCTTCCTCTCTGGGGATTGAAAGCCCTGATCTTTTTTTCCGTCCTGATCAATCTAATCATCGCAGTCGTCATTCTGTTTCAAAAGAGCAGAAAGTTCTTCTGGATCGTCTTCTATTTCATCCTCTCTTCCGTGCTGTTGTATCTGATCATCAATCCTTTCGACCGGGAAGTAAAAATATACTCTCACGCTGAAAGCGGCGGCACATACCTCCCCAAAGACAAACTGCTTTTTTCCGATCGCGATGATTCCTCTTATTTCCGAAAGATCAGCGTCCGGAAAAAAATCTTTTTTTCCCATTCTCCTTACGGAACGCTGAGTGTCTTTGACCAAGTGATGAATCAGGAACAGCACCGCTATCTTTATGTGGACTCCCGGATTCAATGCTCCACGGAAGGTCTCCGGCAGCACAATGTCAGTGAAATCCATTTTGCCAAGATCTCCCTGGACGCCATCGCTAAGGATAAAATCCGCGTTTTGAATATCGGTTTGGGTTGCGGTTTCACCTTGAATGAAATCGTCAGAAATCCAAAAGTGCAGAAGGTTGACGTCGTCGAAATCAATCCTTTGATGCCGGAAGCGACAAAATGTTTCGGAGAATTCAACGACGACGTCCTGCAAAATCCCAAAGTCCGCCTGATGATCAACGACGGCTATAATTACCTGCTGAGCGCTCCCGCCTCCTATGACCTGATCATTATGGACATCGAACATCCTTCTGTCATTTATTCCAGCAATTTGTACACGCTCGAGTTTTATAAGCTGGTCGAGAAAGCCTTAAGCCCGGGGGGCGTCTTCACGCAATGGTCCTACCGCCCCTTTGCCGACGCCCAAGTCATCAATTACAATACCCTGCGGCTGGTTTTTCCGCGTGTTTTCCCGAAAATATCCGGAATTTTCAACGATCTTTTCTACATCGCCGGAAACGTTTCTGTTGAATTAAATTCTCAGGAAAGAGAGTTTCTCAACAGGATGCTGGCAAGCGCCGATCGCAGAATCAACACCCTGAACAACCCTTCGTTCGGAAACGAAATGCTCTATAGAGATTTGTTCCATGTTCATTAGTTTTCAATGGGATTGGTAAAAGAAAGGATTTGCTTGATGATGGAAATCCTGTTAATGAGCAAAAAAATCACCGGTTAAAAACAAACAAAAGAAAGGATAAGAAAAATGAAAAATTCATTATTGGTCGCCTTGGCCACCGCCTTGTGCTTGGGTTGGACGGCGTCATCGGGCTATGCCCTGTCCATCGGCTACATTGACATTCAGAAAGTTTTTTCCAGTTACAAGAAAACGATCCGGTTTCAGGAGCAGAGCAAACAAAAAGAAAAGGCGCTCCAAGACGAAATCACCGACAAACAAAAGCAGTTTGAAAAGGAAAAAAACAAAGGCACGTCGGAAATCGAGTTGAGAAAGCTGGCCGAAAAGTATGAAAAGGAAATAGAGCCCAAAAGAAACGAGATGATGAGTTTTCAACAGAAAACCGTCAACGAAATCAAAGATGACATCGTCAAGGCGACGGAAGTCGTCGCTAAAAAAACGGGGACGGATATCGTGCTCGACAAGCAGGTTTTCATCACCGGCGGCACGGACATCTCCGACAAGGTCATCGAAGTCCTCAACAGCAAGTAAATTTCCTGTCCGAAAAATCAGCAAAAAAAAGGGCGCCCCGTCGGGGCGCCCTTCGTTTTCACGGATTATTCACCAAGTTTTTCACTGGCGATGCGCATATTGTAGAATGAACGGTAAACGAAAACGAGCGCAATCAGGAAGAAAACTCCCGAGAGGATATTCTTCAGATTGACGTTGGTCATCGTCACCGCGATTTCCGTCGCCAGCAAACCGAACAGTGTCGTGAACTTGATGACCGGATTCAAGGACACGGAAGAGGTGTCTTTGAAGGGGTCACCGACGGTGTCACCCACAACGGTCGCCTCGTGCAACGGCGTGTTTTTCATCTTCAAATCCACCTCGACAATCTTCTTGCCATTGTCCCAGCATCCGCCGGCATTGGCCATGAAGATCGCCTGGAAGAGACCGAAGAAGGCGATGCCAATCAAATAACCGATGAAGAAGTAAGGGTTAAAGAAAGCGAGCGCCAGACACAGGAAGAAGATCACGATGAAGATGTTGATCATACCCTTCTGAGCGTACTGGGTGCAGATCTTCACGACTTCCTTGCTGTCTTCAATGGAGGCTTCTTTCTTATCCAGGTTGATGTTCTGCTTGATGTAGACGACGGCCTGGTAGGCGCCGGTGGTCACCGCCTGAGTGGATGCGCCGGTGAACCAGTAAATAACGCAACCGCCCATGATCAGGCCGAGAATGATTTCCGGCTGAACCAGCGAAAGTTTCTGGATGACCTGACCGAAAAGACCTTCGAGCAGAATGATGATGCCGAACACCATCGTGGTCGCGCCGACCACGGCGGTTCCGATCAACACCGGCTTGGCCGTGGCTTTGAAGGTATTGCCGGCTCCGTCGCCGGATTCCAGATAATGCTTGGCCAGTTCAAAATCAGGCGCAATGCCGAATTCCTTCTTGACGACATCTTTCGCGTCGGGACGGGACTCAATCATGGAAAGTTCATAAATGGACTGAGCGTTGTCCGACACCGGACCGAAGCTGTCCACCGCAATGGTCACAGGGCCCATGCCCAGGAAACCGAAGGCCACCAAACCGAAAGCAAACACCGGCGCGGCAAAGGTAAAAGCCGCGGGCATCAGCGCCATAACGGCGGCATTTTTGGACACTTGGTAAGCGATGAACATCAGTAACGCGATCACCAGTCCCAGCCAGAAAGCGGAGAAGTTTCCGGCGACAAAACCGGAAAGAATATTCAGGGACGGTCCGCCCTGTTTGGAAGCGTTGACGACTTCTTCGCAGTGACGGGACGAGGTGCTGGTGAAAATCTTCGTGAACTCGGGAATCAAAGCGCCGGCAATGGTTCCGCAGCTGATGATGATGGCCAGGGACCACCACAGACCGACGTAGGGTTCCGTCAACTCGCCCAGCAGGTAATAGCTGGCGGCGAAGGTGACCAGGATGGAAACGATCGAGGTAATCCAAACCAGATTGGTCAAGGGATGCTCAAAATTGAATTCTTTTTTGCCGGCAAAGGCGGCCTTGCTGATCGCGCCGTTGACGAAGTAGGACACCAGGGAGGTCAGGATCATGAGGATTCTCATGGCGAAAATCCAGACGATCAGTTTCCCGCCCATTTCCGGATTGGTCGCCAGAGCCAGCGCCAGGAACGCAATCAGCGCGACACCCGTCACGCCGTAGGTTTCAAAACCGTCCGCCGTGGGACCGACGCTGTCACCGGCATTGTCGCCCGTGCAGTCCGCGATGACGCCGGGGTTTTTCGGGTCGTCTTCCGGAAGATGGAAAACGATCTTCATCAGGTCGGAGCCGATATCGGCAATCTTCGTGAAGATACCGCCGCAGATACGCAGCGCGGAGGCGCCCAGCGATTCACCGATGGCGAAACCGATGAAACAGGGACCGGCCAGTTCCTTCGGAATGTAGGCCAGGATGATGATCATGAAGAACAGCTCGATGCTGACCAGCAGCAAACCGACGCTCATGCCGGAACGCAGGCAGATGTTGACGATGCTCAAAGCATTGCCGCTGAGCGAGGCGAAGGCCGCTCGGGAGTTGGCCACCGTATTGATGCGGATGCCGAACCAGGCCACCGTGTACGAACCGAGAATGCCCAGAATCGAGCAAATCAGGATGATGACGATGTCCGATGCCCCCTTGCCCTGCAGTGCGCCAAAGTAGTAAACGATGCAGATGGCGATCAGAATCCACAGCGCAACGAGAAATTTGCCCTGCTGGATCAGGTAGGTTTTACAGGTTTCCCAAATCGTCTGGGAAACATCCAGCATCGCCTTGTGGGCGGGCAGGTTTTTGGTTTGTACGTACTGAATGATGCCGAAGATCATTCCGACGACACAGATAATCAAACCGACATTGAGAATGGTCAACCCCGGAAGGGTGCCTCCCAAAAAGCTGACTTGCGTCAGATCGGGCAACTTAATGTCCGCTTCGCCGGCAAAGGCAACACCGGCTGACAGCAGGAGCATCAAGGTGCTCATGACAAATGTCCAGACACTTCTTTTGTTTTGTAACATTTAACAATCCTCCTTTTTTGTACTTATATTTTTTGCATGGTATTTCGCCATAGCTTGCTGCATCCCCGACAAAATAATGGTCTGGGCGGCTTCCGCGGCCCGTGGAATGACGTCTTGAATCACCGGCGCTTCTTCGGGATGAAATTTCTCCAAAACATAATCCTCAACGCGTCGCTTGTCCGCAGGCTTGCCGACGCCGATGCGCACCCGATGAAAATCGGCGCTGCCCAAATGCGCAATGATCGATTTTAATCCCTTGTGTCCGGCATCGCCTCCTCTGCTTTTCAGACGGATACTGCCCACCGGCAAATCCAGATCATCATGCACAACGATGGTTTTGCTTACCTCCAGTTTAAAATAATCCGTCAGCTCCCTCGCGGCCTGTCCGCTCAAATTCATGTAGGTTTGGGGCATGGCCAGCAGAACGCTTCGTCCTTCTATTTCTCCCCTGCCCCACAGGGCGTGAAAGCTCTTGTGGTTCAGGGCAACCCTCCAGCGGGCGGCCAATTCCTCCAGCACCGCAAACCCGATGTTGTGCCTAGTTCCCTGATAGCGTTTCCCCGGATTTCCCAGTCCCAAGATCAGAAACATCATCCGCCTTCTCTTGCTCTCCCGCCCGGCCGTTTATCGCCGACAACGGGGAAACCGCCTTTCTCAACAGGCCGATGTTCTTTTGTTAAATCACTTCCCCTTTTCTTTTTCCGCCGGAGCTTCCGCGCCGGATTCAGACTCTTCCGCCTTGGCTTCTTCTTCCGCAGCGCCTTCTTCCGCCGCTGCCGCTTCAACCTTGGCGACCTTGACCATGGCCACCGCCGCCACCGACGCGTCGGGACGGTCCAGCAGCGTGATGCCTTCGGCCACCTTCAAATCCCTGACCCGGATGGAATCCCCGATGTTCAAATTCGTCACGTCCACGTCAATATGGTCGGGAAGATCCAGGGGCAGGCAGGAAACCTTTACTTCTCTCTTGATATGCTGCAGCTCGCCGCCGTTTTCCACGCCGACGGCCTTGCCGACGAAATGCAGAGGAACATCCATCGTGATTTTTCTCTTGATGTCCACCTCATAAAAATCCACATGATGGAGCTTCCGGCTCAACGGTTCAACCTGCATTTCCTTGATCAGGGAAAGTTTTTCTTTTTTTCCGCTTTCTTCGTGAATGATGAGCTTGACAAAAGCGTGTTCTTTTCCCTCCTTTTGCAGCTTGGTGAGGTCATCCGCCTTCACCTGCAACATCATGTTGTCTGCGGCCCTTCCGTAAAGAACGGCCGGGACAAAACCGTCTTGCCTTAAACGGCGCGCCGGACCTTTCTTTTTTTCGTGACGGACCTGAACCGCCAAATCTGTGACTTCCATCTATCCCTCCTATGCTATATAAATAATGAACTTACGGAATCGTTATAGTAAATACGGCGCACTGCCTCGCTCAATATTCCGGACACCGACAAGACCTTTATTTTTTTGCATGTCTTTGCTTTATCCCCCAGGGGAATCGTGTCGGTGACAATGACTTCTTTGATGTCCGAATCGTTGATCCGATCCAGCGCCGGACCGGACAAAACCGGATGCGTGCAACAGACGGAAATTTCCAGTGCCCCGGCTTTCTTCATCGCGGAAGCCGCTTGCACCACCGTTCCCGCCGTATCCACCATATCATCCAGAAGAACGACCTTCTTATTCCTGACATCTCCGATGATGTTCATGACCTCGGCCTCATTGGGTCCTTCCCGGCGTTTATCAATAATCGCCAGGCTGGCATCCAACCGTTTGGCGAAAGACCTGGCGCGTTCCACCCCGCCCGTGTCCGGAGAAACGATGACCGTATTGTCGGTAAAATGTTTCTTCATGTACTCCAGCAAAACCGGCTTAGCAAAAAGATTGTCCACGGGGATGTTGAAAAAGCCCTGAATCTGACCGGCATGCAAATCCATCGAAAGAACACGGTTCGCCCCGGCTGTCGTCATCAAATCCGCCACCAGCTTGGCCGAGATGGGAGCCCGCGGAGCCACCTTTCTGTCCTGCCTGGCATAGCCGTAATAGGGAACCACCGCCGTAATCCGATCCGCCGAAGCTCTTTTCATGGCGTCAATCATGATCAGCAACTCCATCAAAGTGACGTTCACCGGCGGACAAGTGGACTGAATGATGAACACATCCATCCCGCGGACATTTTCGTCTATTTCCACGCGGGTTTCTCCGTCGCTGAATGTTGTCACGTTCGCCTTTCCCAAAGGAATGCCCAAGTGATCACATATTTTTTTTGCTAATTCGATATTGGCGTTACCGGAAAAAACCCTAATTCTTTCCAACATTTAAAAAATCTCCGCATTTTTTTGGCTGGGGCGGGAGGATTCGAACCTCCGAATGCAGGAACCAAAATCCTGTGTCTTACCGCTTGACGACGCCCCAAAAATTTTTTTTGATGAAGATGAGCGGATGAACAGTCATGGCGATAATCGACGGCAATCACAAGGAATGGGCAAGAAAGACATCGGCCTTGCCGTGCAATTTTTTCCCTATCACATTCAAGGCTTGTTTTGCCTCTTTTTCACTTCTGTATATGCCAAAGACTGTCGGTCCGCTACCCGACATCAACGCGCCAAGCGCGCCGCAACCAAGCAACATTTTTTTCAGAACTGCCAATTCCGGATGAATTTTCAATGAAACTGACTCCAAGTCATTACGCAATTCTTTAATAATGTCGCCCAGTGCCAAAAGTTGCGGAATGCTATAATTATTTTTTTCCGTTGTCAATCTTAAATTGAGGCTTTGATATACCATTTTTGTCGAAAGCTCAAAGGGTGGTTTTATCAGCAGAAAATGAAGTCTCGGGTAGGACGGCGCGCGCTTCAATTCATCTCCGATTCCGCAAGCCAAGGCCTTGTTTCCAAAGAGGAAAAACGGAACATCGGCCCCGAGTTCCGCCCCCAGGCGCATCAGTTGCGCCCTGTTGAGCCCAAAGGAAAAAATTTTGTTTAATGCCTTCAGCGTCGTGGCCGCATCGGAACTTCCGCCACCCAGACCGGCGGTCAGAGGAATTTTTTTTATCAGAGAGATGTCCACCCCGAATGGGTATCCGCAATGCCCCAAAATGACCTTCGCGGCGCGCACCACCAGGTTGTTTTCATCGACAGGCAGCGTCTTATCGGAGCAGTGAAGAATAACGCCCGAGCGGCGCGGCGCAAAGGACAACTCGTCATACAGCGATATTTTCTGCATTAGAGAAAAGATGTCGTGATAACCGTCCGGACGCTTGTTTAGGACATGAAGAAAAAGATTTACTTTTGCGGGCGCTTTCCACGGCATGTCACGACTTTTCTTTCACATAACGCATCTTGAGTTCATAAAGTACGCTTTGGAGCAGTTTCCTTTCTTCGTCGTCGAGATTGCCCTTTGTCTTTTCACTGAGCATGTCCAGAATGTCAATGGTCTGTTTGGCGGCGGGAAGATTTTTCTGGACCTTTTCCCCTTCTTCATCGGCGAAATCACCAAAATGAAAGAGCGCGGAGGTGCTCAGCGACAAGACAAAGTTCGTAAAATTCACTGGCGGGTAATCAAACTGATCCGCCGGCTGCGACGCGCCAGTGCTTTGAGGTCCTTCATCCGCCCGCTTCTTCCCGAGATCGTCTCCGGGGCTGGTCTCCTCCGTATCAGAGGAAAAACGCTTGTCTTTGACAACAAAACCGGTTCCCTCTTTTTTGTCTGACATGAATCATTCCCTCCCTCATCCAAGGCAATTATTGTGAAAAGTTTCGTTTCTATTTATTTTTTTTAACCAAAACCATTTCTCCCTTTTCCGACAAATCGACGGAAATGGTGTCGCCTTCGGCAAACTTGCCCGCCAGAATTTCAACGGCCAGCGGATCCAGAATCAATTTCTGCAAAGACCGCTTCAAGGGACGGGCTCCGTAAACGGGACTGTAACCCTGCTGCGCGATATATTTTTTGGCCTTTTGGGTTAGTTCAATCCTGATCTTGCGTTCACCAAGCCGTTTGGCAATCAGCGACATCTGAATATCGACAATCCTGTAGATATCCTCCAGCTTGAGCGCGGCAAACATGATGATATCGTCGATCCGGTTTAAGAATTCCGGCTTGAACGTCGCCCGCAGCGCCTCCAGCGAACGGTTTCTCTTTTCTTCGTCATCCAGCGTCGGATCCTGAATCCATTGGCTTCCGACGTTGGAGGTCATGATCACGATCGTGTTTTTGAAATCCACGGTGCGGCCGTGTCCGTCGGTCAGACGGCCATCGTCCAGAATCTGCAGCAAGATATTGAAAACATCGGGATGCGCCTTTTCGATTTCATCAAAAAGCAAGACGCTGTAGGGCCGGCGACGCACCGCTTCGGTAAGGTATCCGCCCTCGTCGTAACCCACGTAGCCGGGAGGCGCTCCGATGAGCCGGGCGACGGCGTGTTTTTCCATGTACTCCGACATGTCAATGCGGATCATCGCCTGCTCGTTGTCGAACATGAATTCCGCCAGCGCCCGCGCCAGCTCGGTTTTGCCGACGCCGGTGGGGCCCAGGAAAATAAACGATCCGATGGGACGGTTGGGATCCTGCAGACCGGAGCGCGCGCGTCGCAGCGCCGCGGACACGGCCCGGATGCCCTCATCCTGGCCGATCACGCGCATTTGAAGCCTTTCTTCCATGTGAATCAGTTTCTGGACGTCGCTCTCCATCATTCTGGAAAGGGGGATGCCGGTCCAGTTGGAGACCACTTCCGCCACGTCCTCGGCATCCACTTCCTCCTTGAGCATCGGATGGTCTTTTTGGACTTCTTCCAATTTTTTCTGCTCTTCCTGAAGTTCCTTATCCAAAGCGACCAGCTTGCCGTAGCGGATTTCCGCGACCCTATCCAGATTGCCTTCCCGCTGAGCGTTGGCTTCATCAATTTTCAGCGTTTCAATCTGCCCCTTGATCGACTGAATTTTCCGGATAATTTCCTTCTCGCGGGACCAGTGCAACTTCATCTTATCCATGTTGGATTTCAGTTCGGCCAGTTCCTTTTCAATCTTTTCCCGGCGCTCCTTGGACGCCTTATCCGTGTCTTTTTTCAACGACTGCTTTTCAATTTCCAGCTGGATGATTTTGCGGTCAATCGCGTCAATTTCGGACGGCATGCTGTCGAGTTCGATTCTCAGACGCGACGCCGCCTCGTCAATCAGATCCACCGCCTTGTCCGGCAGAAAACGATCCGTGATGTAACGGTGCGACAGCGTCGCCGCCGCAACAATCGCCGAATCCTTGATGCGGACGCCGTGATGCACTTCATAGCGTTCCTTCAAGCCCCGCAAAATGGCGATGGTGTCCTCCACCGTCGGTTCCTTGACGAACACCGGCTGGAAGCGCCTCTCCAGCGCCGCGTCCTTTTCGATATATTTGCGGTATTCATTGAGCGTCGTCGCCCCCACGCAGCGCAGCTCGCCCCGCGCCAGAGCGGGCTTGAGCATGTTGGAGGCATCCATGGAGCCTTCGGCGGCTCCGGCGCCCACCACGGTATGAATCTCATCAATGAAAAGAATGATTTCTCCCTCGGAACTGACCACTTCCTTCAACACCGCTTTCAAGCGTTCCTCAAATTCCCCGCGGTACTTGGCGCCCGCCACCAGCGCGCCGAGATCCAAACCGATCACGCGCTTGTTTTTGAGATTCTCCGGCACATCGCCGTTGACAATCCGCTGGGCCAGGCCTTCCACGATCGCCGTCTTGCCCACGCCCGGCTCGCCGATGAGCACCGGATTGTTCTTCGTGCGCCGCGACAACACCTGCATGACGCGGCGGATTTCTTCATCCCGGCCGATCACGGGGTCGAACTTCCCCTTTTTGGCCAGATCGTTAAAATCCCTCGCATATTTTTCCAGCGCCTGATACTTTCCCTCGGGATTGGGATCGGTGATGCGCTGATTGCCGCGAATCGAAACCAGGACTTTGAAAATATTGTCCCGGGTCACGCCGGCCTGACGCAGGATCTTGCCTGCCTGACCTTCCTTTTCCTCGGCCATCGCCACCAGAACATGTTCCGCGCTGACATATTCGTCTTTGAGCTGCGCCGCCTCGGTCATGGCCTTGTCGAATATTTTATTGAGCCTGCCGCCCAGATAAACCTGACCGGCTCCCGCCCCGCCGACGCTGGGCTGTTTTTTCAAGTAGGTTTCCAGTTCTTTTTCGATTTTTTGCGGCGACGCGTTCAATTTGCTGAGAATGGGACCCGCGATGCCGTCTTCCTGACGCAGAAAGCACACCAGAAGATGCTCCGGCTCGATGGTCTGATGCCCCAGCGAAACAGCCAGCGATTGCGCGTCCTGCAGCGCTTCCTGAACTTTCAATGTGAACTTGTCAAATCGCATGTCGCACCCCTTCTACTCCACCGGTTTTTCAATCGTCACAAACAGCTTGCCGTTTTTGAACACGGTCACATTTCCCGAAGATTCGGAAATCACAATGGCCACCGCTTTGGTAACGCTGGTAATGCCTGCGGCGGCGATGTGCCGGCTGCCCAGACCGGCCGGAAGCTCCCGGCTTCCCAGCGCCGCGTTGAGATGTCGTCCGGCGGTCACCAGAACCCCGTTTTCTTTGATGACAAAAGCGCCGTCAATGGCGGAAAGTTCCTTGATGGTTTCCTCCAGCTCGGGATTCAAAATATTGAGCTGTTCCTCCGAATACCCCAAGAAAGGATTGATGATCATCTGCTGGGAAAGCTGCATGACCTTCTCGTCGTCTCCCAGGACAAAAATCGTTCCCACTTTTCTGTTTTCCCGGCCCTGAGCGGCCAGTTCGCAGGCGAGGTTCAGCGCCGCGTTGAACACTTCCGGCCGCACGTTTTCCGTGACGTCATTGATGAAATCCGACGTCAAGATTTCAAATTCCTTGCCGACATCGATGACAAAAATGCTGTCCGCGTAGCCGAACCGGGGAACGCCACTCAAACAAACGACCTTGTCCCCCCTTTTCAAAACACCCTGAACAATGCCCTTGGCGATTGCGATTTTTATCTTGCCCACGCGGGTGAGATTCACATTCGGCACAAAAAGAACCTTGTCATCCTTCTTGATGTCATCGGACAGGGTTTCATATTCCTTGGATACAATGATGAAATTAATGTTTTTTCTAACCTCATCCATCAACAGATTGATATCCTGCATGACATCAACGCAAACCATGAGAGCATCCGCTTTGATTTCATGGGTGATTTTGATCGCATGATCAAGCATTGTTTTATTGATTGATTTCATTTTTCTTCCTTTTTTTTTGAATTTTTTTTAGAATAAGCATAAAAAGAGCCTCTGTCAAGGCGGTTTGAGCAAAAAAATCTTTAATTTCAAGACAATTTCGCCGTCATTTCGTTTCGGCGCCGATAGTTGACTTGACCCGAAATCTATGGTCAGATAAAAACGTGTCTAGGAGGAAACTTTCTTGGATTTACCGGAAATTACAGGTTCTCTCAATTTATATATCGCCCAGATCAACCGATTCCCCATTCTCACGGCGGATGAGGAATTCAAACTGGCGGTGCGTCTGAAAAAATTCAACGATGTGGAGGCCGCCCACAAACTCATCGTTTCCAATCTGCGGTTTGTGGTCAAGATCGCCCATGAATACCGCAATTACGGCTTCAAGCTGGCCGATCTGATCCAGGAAGGGAACATCGGATTGATTCATGCCGTCAAGAAATTCGATCCCGAAAAGGGATATCGGCTCATTTCCTATGCGGTCTGGTGGATCCGGGCCTACATTCAAAATTATCTGATCAAATCCTGGAGCATTGTCAAAATCGGAACGACACAGGCCCAGCGAAAGCTTTTCTTCAAACTCAATCAGACAAAAAAAGAGCTGGAAAATCTCTCCAAAAAGAATCCGGAATTCAGCGAAATCGCCGGCGTCCTGGGCGTCAAGGACTATGAGGTCGAGGAAATGGACCTGCGGATGGGTTCCCGGGACGTATCCCTCCACGAAATCATCAGCGACGAAAGCCAAAGCGCACACATCGATTTTCTCGCCTACGAAGGAGACAATCAGGAATCCTCTTTGATTAAAGAACAGGAAAAAAGCCTCGTCCAGAGGGACATTGCGGGCGCCCTGTCGAACCTCACTGAACGCGAAAGATACATCATCAATCACCGCGTGATGGCGGATCATCCTGAAACGCTTCAGGAAATCGGGAAGAAATACAATATTTCCCGCGAACGCGCCCGCCAGATCGAAAAACAGGCCTTAAAGAAAATGCAGCTGGCCCTTCCCTATCTGAAACCCGAAGAGTAGGAAAATCTTTTTGTTTTTCTAAATAGTTGACCTCCTTGCAGAAAATTGATACATATCAATGAACATTAGCCGTTGATGACACTTGCCGGTTTTTGAACAATAAAAACAGTAACCATAATCTTTTTCATCATTAATTTAATGAGCGATGATCTCTGACGGGGTTGCCTCGGACATTGTTTACGTATCAACCAGGTTCGCATGATGATAGAAAAATTTTTACTCTATTTTAGCCAGCGCCGCAGACAACAGATTCCGGTCGATAAATCCGGGAAAAAATTTGCTGAAGAAGAACAGCTGCGCTCCGAACTGTTCAGCACCAGACAGCTGTGGCATCACGGCAAGATTGTCGCCAAGGCCCATAAAATCAGCGGCGGACGCGGTTCGAATCAGCTGCTGCGGAGACTGGCGGACAACGAAAAGGTCTTGTTTGAAATCCGGAACAAACTGACCCAGGCTGTCTCCGACAACCGCCGCGTCACGCCGGCGGAAGAATGGTTTTTGGACAATTTTTATCTGATAGAGGAACAGATCCGAACCGCCCGCAGGCACCTGCCGAAAGTCTACAGCAAAGAGCTTCCCCATCTGGAAGAGGGGCATTCCGCCCATCTGCCCAGAGTGTATGACATCGCCTTGGAGATCATATCCCACGGCGACGGCCGGGTGGATTCAAAAACATTGAGCCTGTTTGTCTCCTCGTATCAAACAATCAGCGAACTGAAAATCGGCGAGCTGTGGGCCATTCCCATCATGCTGCGTCTGGCCCTGATAGAAAACATCAGACGCATTGCCGTGCGGATCTCCAACGACAGAACCCACCGCAATCTGGCCGATTACTGGGCGCAGAGACTGATCGCCACCGCGCGCAAGGATCCCAAAAACCTTTTCATCGAAATCGCGGAAATGGCCAAATTCAACCCGCCCATGGTCGGCGCCTTCGTCGCGGAAATCTCGCGCCAGCTTCACGGACAGGGACCGTCCCTCACGCTTCCGCTGACCTGGATTGAACAGCATCTCGCCGAAAGCGGCCAGTCCATCAAAGGACTCGTGCAGCTGGAAAGCCAGAAACAGGCCGCCGACCAGGTCTCCATGAGCAACAGCATCCTGAGCCTCCGTTTTCTGGGAACGATGAACTGGCGGGAGTTCGTGGAAACCTTAAGTCCCATCGACCGGGTTCTTCGCGAAGACCCCGCGGACACCTACCTCAAAATGGACTTTTTCACCCGCGACCAGTACCGGCACGCGGTGGAAAAAATCGCCAGAAAAAGCCGAATCTCCGAAAGCGAAGTCGCCCGACTGGCCGTAGATCTGGCGCGTCAGGAAGCGACCGGAAACGACAAGGACCGCCGTCGCGCTCATGTCGGCTATTATCTCATTGACGCGGGACGGAATCAACTGGAGCGTCTGGCACAAGTCAAATTGACACCCTGGGAAATTGCCGGCCGCATCAGCAGCAAGATGCCGCTTTTGTTATACGTCGGCGCGATCTTGCTGCTGACCGCCCTGCTGACCGGCGGGGCCATTTTTCTCACCCGGTCCCACGAAATCAACACCTTGATGCTGGCGATGCTCGCCCTGATTTCCGCGATCGGTTTCAGCCAGCTCGCCGTCGCGCTGGTCAACTGGACCGCCACCATCCTGGTCAAGCCTCGTCCCCTGCCGCGAATGGATTTCTCCCAGGGCATTCCTCCCGAATGCCGGACGCTGGTGGCTGTCCCGACGATTCTCTTAAACGAAAATTACGTCGCGACCCTGCTGGAGTCGCTGGAAGTGAGATTTCTGGCCAACCGCCACGACAACCTTTTCTTTGCCTTGCTGACCGATTTCCGCGACGCCAAGACCCAAACGCTTCCCGATGACGACAAACTCCTCGCTTTGGCCAAACAGGGCATCGAAAGACTCAACGAAAAATACGCCGAAGGCCGCGAAGACATCTTTTTCCTGTTTCACCGTTCGCGTCTCTGGAACCCCAGCGAGAATGTCTGGATGGGATACGAACGCAAGCGTGGAAAACTCGGCAGTTTAAACGCCTTTCTGCGCGGCAAAGCAAAAGATCCCTTCGGCAATCTTTTTTCGACCATTGCGGGTGACGTCTCCGCACTGAGAAACATCCGGTACGTCATCACCCTGGACAGCGACACAAAACTTCCCCGGGAGACCGCCTGGCAGATGATCGGGACGATGGCGCATCCGTTGAATCGGCCGGTGTTCGATGAAACGCGCAAGATCGTCCGCGAAGGATACGGCATCCTGCAACCTCGCGTGTCCGTTTTGCTTCCCAACACCAACCGTTCCATCTTCGCCGCCATCCACGGCAGCAGTTTCGGCATTGATCCTTACACGAAAGCGGTTTCGGATGTTTACCAGGACATCTTCGGCGAAGGCTCTTTCATCGGGAAGGGCATTTATGACATTGACGCTTTTGAAGCTTCCCTGGACGGTTACCTGCCGGAAAACCACATTTTAAGCCACGACCTGATCGAAGGGTGCTACGCACGCTCGGGGCTCATCAGCGACGTTCAGCTTTATGAGGAATACCCTGCGGATTACAGGGCCGACGTCAGAAGGCGGCACCGCTGGATCCGCGGCGACTGGCAGATCGCCCGCTGGGTGATGTCGCGCGTGCCGACGTTCAACGGAAAAACGCAGAAAAATCCGCTGACGTATCTCTCCCAATGGAAGATTTTCGACAATCTGCGCCGCAGCCTGGTTCCGGCATCGTTGACGCTCATGCTTCTTTTGAGCTGGATTCTGCTGCCGTCCGGCCTGACGTGGACGCTTTTTGTCCTGGCCGTTTTTTTTGTTCCGCCCCTTTTAACCGCCTTGCTCAATCTCATCCAAAAACAGCGGCATGTGCTGTTTTCCCATCATGTGAGTTTTGTCGCGCAGGAAACCCGCAATGCCCTGTCGCAATCCATGTGCACCCTCGTGTGCCTGCCTTATGAAGCCTATTTCAGCATGGATGCCGTTTTGCGGACGATCTGGAGAATGGCGATTTCCCGCAAGCATCTTCTTGAGTGGAATCCGTCGGAAAACGTCAATCGTCATCTGCGCAGTGACTTCGCCGGTTATGCCCGCGACATGTGGTTTTCCCTGTTCTGGGCTCTTTTTTCGCTGGCGGTGCTGCTTTTCTTCAAACCTTTTCAGCTGACAATCGCCGCGCCTTTTTTAATCATCTGGAGTTGTTCCCCTTTGGTCGCCTGGAGCATGAGCAAGCCGCTGCTGCGCCGCGAGATAAAACTCTCCGCCGACCAAGTCGATTTTCTCAAAAAATCGGCGCGCAGAATCTGGGCGTTTTTCGAAACGTTCGTCACCGAGGATGAAAACTGGCTTCCCCCCGACAATTATCAGGAACACCCGGTGGGCATCGTCGCGCACAGGACGTCGCCCACCAACATCGGATTGTCGCTTTTGTCCAACCTCTGCGCGCGTGATTTCGGCTACCTCACCAACCGGCAATTCATCGAACGCACCGCGCGCACCCTCAGCACTCTGACGAAAATGGAAAGATACCGGGGGCACTTCTACAACTGGTACGACACGCAGTCTCTGGATCCCCTCCATCCCCTGTACGTTTCGTCGGTGGACAGCGGAAATCTGACCGCTTCCCTGTTGATTTTGAAAACCGGCCTGTATGCGCTCGGCGACCAAAAAATTCTCGATGAACGAATTTTCGACGGCCTGCAGGACACCCTGCGGCTCATGGAAGAAAAATCCGGAAAATTGCCGTCCGCCGAACAGGCCAAAATAAAAAAATACCTCAACGAAATCGTCGCATCCCGTCCTTCCAAACTGGCCGATCTGTATTTTTGCCTGGATATTCTCAAAAGCGCGGCCGAAGAAATGCTCATTGGCGTGAAATCCCATTTGCCCGCGGACGAGGATGAGATGCTTTTCTGGACGGAGCGCTTCCTCCGGCAAATCAACGCCGCTCAAGACGATCTGCGTTTTTTTGCTCCCTGGATCTGCGACCCCCGCTTTTTCCAGATCATCAGCGAAATTCCCGTCCTCAACGCCGTGCCCACTTTCCGCGAACTGACTGGTTTGGAGGGACGGGCCGACAGCCAGATTACGATGAAAAAAGAAAAGGATGTTGTCACGGTCGAATTGAGTCTCATCTACGAACTGAAGCAAATGATCTCCGAATCGCAGCGCCGCGCGGCCCAAACCATCGACCAGGCCCAGACGCTGGCCGGGCAGTGCGTCGATTTTTCCAACATCGAATACGATTTTCTCTACGACAAGTCCTGCAATCTTCTCGCAATCGGTTACAACGTCAGCAACTGGCGGCGCGACAACAGCTATTACGATCTGCTGGCCGGCGAAGCGCGGCTCAGCTGTTTCGTCGGCATTGCGCAGGGAAAGCTGCCCCAGGAAAGCTGGTTTTCCATGGGACGGCTTCTCACCAGCGCGGTGAAAAAACCCGTCCTGGTTTCCTGGAGCGGCTCGATGTTTGAATATTTGATGCCCCTTTTGATCATGCCGAAATACGAGGATTCCCTGCTGGATGAAACCTATCAGGGCGCGGTGGGGGCGCATATCGCCTACGGCAGAAAACGCTCCATCCCCTGGGGCATTTCCGAATCCGGATACAACGCCTTCGACAGCCACATGAACTATCAGTACCGCGCTTTCGGCGTCCCCGGTCTGGGACTGAAACGGGGGCTGGCGGACGATCTGGTCGTGGCGCCGTACGCCACATTTCTGGCCCTGATGATTGACCCGGAAAGCTCCTGCCGAAATCTGCGGCGGCTTTCCGAAGAAGGAGCCCTCGCGCAATTTGGTTTTTATGAGGCGATTGATTACACGCCATCGCGGCTAAGCCGCGGGCAGAAAAAGGCGATCATCGCCTCCTATATGGCCCACCACCAGGGCATGTCTTTTCTGGCCCTGGCGTATGCGCTGCTCGATCAGCCGATGCAAAAACTTTTCGAGAAGGATCCCCTGTTCCAATCCTCGCTGCTTCTGCTTCAGGAACGCGTTCCCAAAGCCGTGGCCTTTTACACGTCGCCGTCGGATATCATCAGCCCCCCCAGAGAGACGACGTCCGAAGAAATGCAGGTGCGGATTTTCAACTCCCCCGACACCACCATTCCGGAGGTCCAGCTCCTTTCCAACGGCAGGTATCATGTCATGCTCACCAACGCCGGCGGAGGCTACAGCCGCTGGGGCGATCTCGCCATTACCCGTTTCCGCGCCGATACCACCCGGGACGATTACGGCATTTTCTGCTATGTGTCCGATGTCGAAACGGGGGCTTTCTGGTCGACCGCCTACCAGCCGACGCGCAAACAGCCGCAACATTACGAGGCCATCTTTTCCGAAGGCCGTGTCGAATACCGCCGCCGCGATGACAACGTGGACATGCACACGCAGATCGTCGTCTCACCGGAGGACGACGTTGAAATCCGTCGCACGGTGATGACCAATCTGTCCCGCAAGACCCGAATCCTCGACGTCACCAGCTACGCCGAGGTGGTCATGGCCCCCGCAGCCGCCGACAGGCTCCATCCGGCCTTCAGCAACCTCTTCGTACAGACGGAAATCGATTCCGCCCGAAGAACCGTTTTGTGCACACGCCGGCCGCGCTCGGAAGGCGAAAAAAATCCCTGGATGCTGCACGCCATGGCCGTCCACGGAAAGGACGCCGAGCAGGTTTCTTACGAAACAGACCGACTGCGCTTCATCGGCCGCACCAAAACGCTCAACCATCCGCAGGTGATGGAATCGCCCTCCGACCTTTTCGGCACCCTCTCGGACAGCCAGGGATCCGTGCTGGATCCGATCGCGGCCATCCGGTCGCGCATTACGCTGGAGCCGGAACAATCGGCCGTCATTGACCTGATTTTCGGCATCGGCCAGACCAGGGAGGAAGCCGTCTCACTGGCCGACAAGTACCAGGACCGCCGGATCGTGGACCGCGTTTTCAGCATGGCCTGGACGCAGAGCCACGTTCTGCTGCGGCAAATCAATGCGTCCGAGTCCGACGTCCAGCTGTACAACCAGATTGCCAGCAGCCTGATTTATCCGAATGATTCCATGCGCGCCGAACCCGGCGTGATGATGGAAAACCGCCGCGGCCAGTCCGGCCTGTGGGGCTATTCCGTTTCCGGCGATCTGCCGATTGTGCTTCTGAAGATTTCCGACCAGTCCCAGATCGAACTTGCCCGTCAGCTGGTTCAGGCCTATGTTTACTGGCGGCTGAAGGGCCTCAACGTGGATTTGTTCATCTGGAACGAGGAACACGCCGGCTACCGGCAGCTTCTGCATGATCAGATCATGAGCATTGTGTCGTCGGGGTTTGTCACGGATTTAAAGGACCAACCGGGAGGAATTTTCGTCCGCGCCATCGAACAAATCGCGGAAGAAGACCGCATCCTGATTCAAACGGTGGCGCACGTCATCATCGCCGGCAATCGGGGAAAACTGATCAATCAAATCAGACACCGAACGGGCCTGAAGGTCATGGTGCCGCGGCTGATCCCCAGCCGCACCAATCGTCCCCAGCCGAAACCGACTGAGGAGCCCGCCCGCAAAGACCTGCTTTTCTTCAACGGTTCGGGAGGATTCACCCCCGACGGCCGGGAGTACGTGATTCTCCTTTCCCCGAATCAGGCAACCCCGGCGCCCTGGGCGAACATCTTGGCCAACCCCGAATTCGGCACCGTGATTTCGGAAAGCGGGATGGCCTACACGTGGGCGGAAAACGCGCACGAGTTCCGGCTGACCCCGTGGCATAATGATCCCGTCGCCGACCGGGCGGGAGAAGCCTTTTACATCCGCGACGAGGAACGCGGTCCCTTCTGGTCGCCGATGCCCCTGCCCAGAAGAGGAGCCGGCGCCTACGTCATCCGCCACGGGTTCGGCTACAGTGTTTTCGAGCATAGCGAAAGATTTATTCATTCGGAAGTCCGGGTTTACACCGCCTTGGACGCGCCCGTAAAATTTATCGTCCTGAAAATCAAAAACAACACCCCCCGGACGCGCCGGCTGTCCGTCACCGGTTTCATCGAATGGGTCCTTGGAGATTTCCGGGAAAAGACAGCGATGCACATCATTACGGAACTCGACCACCAGACCGGCGCCATCTTCGCGCGCAATCCCTACAACACCGAATTTCCCCACCGCATCGCTTTTTTCAACACCAGCGCGATCACCCGCACTTTTACGGGCAACCGCGCGGAATTCCTGGGAAGAAACGGCACGCTCGCGGATCCGGCGGTGATGAAACGCCAGCATCTTTCGGGCAAGGTGGGAGCCGGCATGGATCCCTGCGCCGCCATTCAGGTTCCCTTTGACCTGCTCAGCGGCGAGGAAAAGGAAATCGTTTTCACGCTCGGCGCGGCCAAAAACATCAACGAAGCCCGCCGGCTCGTTCAGTTCTTCACCGATCCGGGCATTGCCGCCGAAGCCCTGCAGATGGTGCGGAATCACTGGACGGACATCGTTGACACCGTGCGGATCCAGACGCCGGATCCGTCCCTGAATATCATCGGCAACGGCTGGCTCATCTATCAAACCATCGCTTGCCGCCTCTGGGCCAAAACGGGTTATTACCAGTCCGGCGGGGCCTTCGGCTTCCGCGATCAGTTGCAGGACGTCACGGCGCTGACCCATATCCGGCCGGAGCTGACGCGCAAGCAGCTTCTTTTGTGCGCCTCGCGGCAGTTCGAGGAAGGCGATGTCCAGCACTGGTGGCATCCGCCCATGGGCCGGGGCGTGCGCACCCGCTGTTCCGATGATTACCTGTGGCTTCCCTTCGCCGCCGGCCATTACATCGCTCAAACCGGCGATGAAAGCATCCTCGACGAAAAGATCCCCTTCATCTCCGGACGCCCCGTCACCATGGAGGAGGATTCTTATTATGACATGCCGCTCCCCTCGCCGAAATCAGCCTCGTTCTATGAACACTGCGTGCTGGCCATCCGATACGGCCTGCGCTACGGCGAGCACGGCCTGCCGCTGATGGGCTCGGGCGACTGGAATGACGGAATGAACATGGTGGGCATCCGGGGCAAGGGCGAAAGCGTCTGGCTGGGATTTTTTCTCTACAGCATTTTGACGAATTTCGCCCGTCTGGCCGAGAAACGCAATGACACGGAATTCTCCCGGCATTGCGCCGAGGAGGCCGAGAAGCTCCGGCGGAACATCGAGCAGTACGGCTGGGACGGCCAGTGGTACCGCCGCGCTTTCTTCGATGACGGCTCTCCGCTCGGTTCAGCGAAAAATCCCGAATGCCGCATCGACTCCATCTCCCAAAGCTGGGCCGTACTGTCCGGAGCGGGGGACGACCAACGCGCCAGGAAGGCCATGAACGCCGTCAGCCGTTATCTCGTCAACACCGACACGGGCATCGTGAGACTTCTGTGGCCGCCGTTCGACCAATCGGAGCTGAATCCGGGATATATCAAGGGATATGTGCCTGGCGTGCGGGAAAACGGGGGGCAATACACGCACAGCGCCGTCTGGGCGGCCATGGCATTTGCCCGCCTGGGAGATTCGGCGCGCGCCTGGGAAATCATGAGCATGATCAATCCCATCAACCACGCCCTGACGCCGCAGGCGGTGGATATCTACAAAGTGGAACCCTACGTGGTCGCCGCCGACATCTACGCGCTGCCGCCGCACACCGGCCGCGGCGGATGGACTTGGTATACGGGATCCGCCGGCTGGATGTACCGGCTGATTCTTGAGTATCTTCTGGGGCTGCGGCGCGAGGAAAATCGCTTGAGCGTCAAGCCCTGCCTGCCCGATGACTGGGACGGCTTCAGCATCCGTTACCGTTTCGGCAAAACGCTCTACGACATTTCCGTCACCCGCGCGGCGGGAAAAACGGAAGAACCCGTCATCTTTCTGGACGGTATGAAACTGGACGAAAATGAAATTCCGCTTGCCGATGACGCAGGCATACATCAGGTTCGGGTGATCATCTGACCCCGGCAGGGCCGGCGTTAGACGGGCGGCGCCAAAGACAGGTTCTCAAAACTCGTGAATTTGCTGACAAACGCCAGTTTCACCGTGTCGGTGGGACCGTTCCTTTGCTTGGCGACGATGATTTCCGCCGTGCCCTTGTTGGGGTTGTCCTCCGACGGATTGTACACTTCATCGCGATAGATAAACGCAATCACATCGGCGTCCTGCTCGATCGCGCCGGATTCGCGCAAATCGGACATCTGCGGGCGGCGGTTGGTCCGGTCCTCCACCTTGCGGTTGAGCTGGGAAAGCGCCACGACCGGCACGCGCAGTTCCTTGGCCAGGGCTTTGAGCGAACGGCTGATGTCGGAAATTTCCTGCTCGCGGGACTCATGGCGGCTGCCGGACCGCATCAGCTGAATGTAATCGACGATAATCAGCCCCAATCCCTTGTCGGCTTTCAGCCGGCGGCATTTGGCCTTCATCTCCAGAACGGTGATGTCCGGCGTGTCGTCGATAAAGATCGGCGCTTCGGAAAGATTGCCCGCCGCCGTCGCCAGCTTCGGCCAGTCCATCTCTCCCAGATGCCCCTTGCGCAGACGCTGCGCGTCCACCTTGGCTTCGGACGACAGCAGACGAAAGGCCAGCTGCTCCTTGGACATCTCCAGCGAGAAGATCGCCGTGGGAATGTTTTCCCGCATGGCCGCATGCAGCGCCATGCTCAAGGCGAAAGCGGTCTTGCCCATACTGGGACGACCCGCAACGATAATCAGCTCCGACTTCTGCAGGCCGGAGGTCAGATCATCGAGCTTGTCAAATCCCGTCGGCACGCCGGTGATCAGTTCCTTGCGGGCAAACAGTTCCTCAATGGAATGGAAGCTGTCCTTAATCAGATCCTTGATCGGGGCAAACGAGGGACGCACCTTGTTCTGGGAAATTTCAAAGATGCCGTGCTCGGCCCTGTCCAAAATGCCGTCCACCTCATTGTCGGACTGATAACAGCTGTCGATGATTTCCGTCGCGGTGGTAATCAGGCCGCGGAGAATCGCCTTTTCCTTGACGATCCGCGCGTAATTGACGGCATTGGCCGCGGACGGAACATTGTCCACCAGCGAAGCCAGATAAGCGGTCCCGCCGACGGCCTCCAGCATTTTTTTGTCCTTCAGGACATTGTTCAAAGTGACCAGATCCAGCGGCTCGTTTTTTTCATAAAGCTCCACAATGGCGTTGAAAATCTTGCGGTGGGCGTCGCTGTAGAAATCATCCCCGTCCGGACTGATGATTTCCAGAACACTGTTGATGACGTTGTTTTCCAGCAGGATGCTGCCCAGAATGCACTGTTCCGCTTCGACATTCTGCGGGGGCAGTTTGTAGGAAGAAACCTCGTTCGCTTTCATCATTCCTCGCCGACCACATTGATTTTGACTTCGGCATCAACCTCATGGGTCAGCCTGATTTTGATCTTGTGCTCGCCCAACTCCTTGATGTGCTCCCCATGCGCGTGGACCATCATTTTCCGGTCAATGTCAAATCCCTTTTCCTTGAGTGCCGCCTCGATGTCTTTCATGGTCACCGAGCCGAAAAGTTTCCCCTGGTCGCCGACCTTCCGGGACAAGGTGACGGTCAGGCCGGACAAGACATCCGCCAGGGCCTGAGCGTCCTTGTTCTGCTTGGCCAGTTTTTCCATCAGACTTTTCTTTTCGTGCTCAAAAACCTTGATGTTTCTCTCGTTGGCTTCCACGGCCAGGCCCTTGGGAATCAGAAAATTTCGCGCGTAACCGTCGTTGACCTTAATCACCGTGCCGGCCTTGCCCAGGGAAGGCACGCTTTGCTTGAGAATTACTTTCATGAATATCCTCCGTTTATTAAAAAATAATGAAATGCGCTCTAATCGGCGGTATGATCTTTTTGGAAATATCTTCTGAAATCAAACCAAGTATCAAAAAGCCCCAGTGCAGCAATTGGTATCACAAGCCATTGCTGAACTGCAATGAAAAAATAAAAAAAATACCTCAAAAACGGGGGAACCTCTCTGGTCTGAAAAATATAACTGAAAATCGCCAGTCCCTGCAAAAAATATACAAAGCAAACCACCCCAAAAATGTTCATGCCCGAAAATTTTAACGCCGGTTGGCGTGTAAAAATGAGCCCGCCCGAGAGGATGAAAATCCAGACCAGCCCCTCGGGCGCGCTCCAGCGACACAGGGATGTCAGACGCGGCCAGACAACCCCCTGTTTCAAGAGCAGATTTTTCCCCCAAAGCACATTAGCCCAGATGATCAAGGCCGAAAAGACGACGACAAGCGCGGGGAAAACTCGCGTGAGGCCTTCGATGATGTTCTTCTCATTGTTCACGACAAAACGGATATCTTCGGGCTGGAGGGGAAGCTGGCCGTACAACTTAATATTTTCCTGAATGATTACGGTGATATATTTTTTTACTAAATCCCAGGGCGCCATGGAATTGACATAGGCGCCGTAAATGAAAAAAACCGCCGTCGCCGTAACCAAAAAAGCCGAGGGATAAATGACCGTTTTTTCGACGGAAGCGTTTTTGGCCGCCAGCGTCGAGAGCATAAGTCCCGACAGCGACAATGTAAAAACGGCTATGGCCGGAACGGCAATCCGCAGAATAAACGCCGCAAGCAAAAGACCGCCGAAGGATATTCCCAGCGCAAGCGAGGTTTTGGCTGTTCCGTGGACTGCCGCATGGTAGAAAACGACCAGCGGCAGAAAGAAAAGAAAAACCGCGCCGGCAACGGGAAGCAATGCGGCTGAAAAAAGGAATAAAAAAATCAGCAAAAGAATTTTAAAAAAAGCAGACTCTCCAAAAGGCGCTTTCATTTTCTGCCCGAACGATAAACCTTTCAAAGACGGCCACCTTCTTCAATCAACACAAAGCGGCGGCGGAATCAAAAAAAACAGCAACGCCCGAAAAAAAGGCGTTGCCTGATGAAAATTTTGATGACAGGGGCCGCTTTCTCGAAATCCGGATGATATTAAACCCGTTTACTTTCCGTCCGCGGCCACATAGGGCATCAACGCGATCTGACGGGCGCGTTTGATGGCCAGCGCCAGCTCCCGCTGATGGCTGGCGCAGTTGCCGGTGATCCGCCGCGGCATAATCTTGCCCCGTTCTGTGACAAAATTATTCAGAATGGCGGGGTTTTTATAATCAATTTTGATATTGGAATCCGTGCAGAAACGGCAAAATTTCTTTTTGTGGAAAAACTTTTTCTGGGGATATTTTCCTGTTTTGTCTTCGCTTTGAATGGCCATTTTTTATTCCCCCTTTTTTGAGCTTTCTTCTTTGGTGGTGATCTTTTTGGGTGCGGCTTCGGTGCCCTGACCGGACTGGCCGTTCTGCTCATCAGCCGATGCGCGCGCCTTTGCGCGTCGGGCTTCGGCCTCCGCGATTTCCTTTTCAATATCCTCGCGCGTGCAGGCGCCTTCCTTCTTGACGGTCATGAATTTGATCACGCGGTCGTCAATCTTGTAATTGCGTTCCACTTCGTTGACGATGGCCCCGTCGCCGGCGAAATCAATCAGAAAATAATACCCGTCCCTGAATTTCTTGATTTCGTAGGCCAGACGCCTCTTTCCCCATTTCTCGATTTTGGCGATGACGCCGCTGCGTTCGTTGATGATTTTCTGGCTGCGATCGATGACCGCGGTGACGTCGTCTTCACTGACGTCGGGTGAAACGATGGCTATCACTTCGTATCTTTGCACAACTTTCTCCTTTCGGCTCTAAAGCCCGCGCCAGGCGGGCAAGGAGTCCCAAAAAATTTTGTTCGTGCCTTCTATATCAAACCAAACCCAAAATCAAGCGTTTTTATCGACCGGCGAATTGGTCGTGAAATCAACCGTTTGCTCAGGGGTGGAACCAAAAGGAGGCCTTCCGGATGAACATTCGCCCCAGCCTCACCGGCCGGGACGGAAAAAGTTTTCATCAAACTTGAAACGAAGCTTCAGATAGGGGCCTTCGCCGCGGTAACTTTCGCCGGTCAGATCCTCGTCAAAGCGGTCGAAACAATACCCCAGCGACAGCCACATCTGCTCGACGATTCTGTAGCCGACCTCCACAAAACCGCCGTGCATCCGGGCCTGCGTCAGATGGGCGGTGAGCAGGCGGTACTCGGCGCTGACATCCAGATTGTCGGAGAGGTCATACAAAAACCGTCCCGCGACCAGGTCCGTGTAGGACGAAAATTCGTCATCCATTTCCAGTTTCCCCGCATACTTGCCCGTCAACTGGAGAGCGGGGGTGAGCTGGTAGACGCCTTCCGTCGAGAGAATGAAGGCGTTGGTCGTGTAGCCCGGCGCCGCGGAGGGCTGACGGTTGTATTTATATTCCACCCTGCCCAAAGCGTTGAAACGGTCGTTGTCCAGCGGACGGTAGGCCAAACCCACCAGCAGCCGCGAGGTGTGGTTGTCGCCCGAGTCCGTCTCCTCGAGAAAATACCTTTCCCGCAGCAGCAGGGAGTAATCGGGATGCAGTTTGTAGGCCGTGGAAACCTCCGCCAGATAGGAGCTCTTGTCCCCGCCGATTTCATTTCGGTGTTCGAGGCGGCCGGTCACTTTGACGTTGTCCTGCCGGAGATATTCCAGAGCCAGCGCCGCCGCGTAGGCGTCGGGTTCGTTTTCGTTTTTCTGTCCGCTGATCGTGGAGAGATACTCCGCCGCGACATTGGCGGTCAGGCCGTCCAGAATCCGCCATTTGTTTTTCAGGCCCATCACCTGCTGGTTGCGGGAACCGTCGGCGCCGTTCGCCAGCCGGTATTCGTAAAACGCCGTCGTGTCGCGGAGCACCTGCGATTCAACGCCCAGCAGCGTGCGGTTCTGCGCGCCCTCCTCAAACTTGGCGTATTCCTCGCGGAGGTAGAGCCGGCTTTGGTTGTTGAGTTTGTAATTCAGACCGCCCTCGCTGATGAAGTAACCGCCCCGCCCGACGTCGTGCTTGTGGCTCAGCAACAGCGACAAATTTTTCAGCAATTCCCGCTCCAGCGCCAGTCTCAGGAACGTGGCGCGCTCCGGCGTCTCGTAAGCGTTGAAGAACGGCACCCCGTTGAGCAGTCCGGCCGGCGTGGCGGGAATTTGCGCCGGCGTGTTGGTCAGGTTGTCGCCCTCCTCGTGGGACAGCTCGGCGCTGACGGTGGTCCGGTCGAATTTCTTGGTCGCCCCGAAAGACGCCAGCAGATGTTTCGAGTCGTTGATCCGGTCGTCCTGATTCAGATACCGTGCCTTGAGTTCCAGCGTCGGCGCGGCCTGATAGAGGGCTTCCAAACCGTATTTGCGCGTGCCGCGCACCGCGTCGCTGGCGGAGGGATTGTTGAAGTAATCGCTCAAATCCCGCCAGTAGCCTTTCAGCGACAGGCCCGCAAGCGGCTTGCTTTCCGCCGTCAGCGACCAGCCTTCGCCCTCTTGAGAGACCAGCATGGAACTCTCTTCAAACAAACCGCGCGTCCGAACGTATTCCGCCTTGATCGTCGTGTTTCCCGGCAGATTGAGTTTGACGTCTCCGCCCGCGAGGTAATTGTTTTTGACGGCGTTTTCTTCCACGACGACGGTCGCGCCGACCTGGGCGTTGCCGGTGATTTGATACGCGGCGCGTCCGCCGTAAACATAATATTTATCTCCGGCCTGGCGGCTTTCATAAGTGGCGACGATATAAACGGGATTCCCTCCGGCGTCGTGACTGGGCACCGCTTCCTTGAAAAGAATCGCACCGAGGCCGTAGTCGACTTCATAATCGGCACCGCGGGATTTGACCTCCCGCTTCAGGACACTGTCCGGCTGCAGGCGGTCACGCACTTCGATCACCACCCGTTCGGACCCGTCAACAAGATCATGGCTGTTCAAATAATATAATCCGGAAATCCCCTTGCCGGGCAGCACATCCACAAGCTGGACCTGATCGGTGTGCGCGCCGAAGCCCTTGAGCTGGAACTGGCCGAGGTCGGCTTCGATCTTCACGCCGTTGAACGAGCGCGCGTAGGCGCCAAGCGTTGTCTGGTTCAGGTCGGTGCGGTAATCGCCCAGCAGCAGATACGACCGTCCCTTTTCCAGTTTCAAATAGAGATTTTCGCGCGAGAGCGCCTCGTAGCCGGTCTTGCTCTCGTCGCCGTAAATCGGATATTTGTCCTCGGCGTCCAGCCGCGTGTCCGATTCGCGGAAAAGTTCATCGGCGCGTTTTTTGTTGGAATCGTAGGCGGCGGTCAGCACCACGTCTTTAAAGAGGCGGCCTTTCATGAAGAAGGCGCCGCGACCGTCCAGATACGTTCCGTCGCCGAAGAAGGAGCGGTTCTTCAGATAGCTCAAATCGCCGGAGGAGCTGCCGTGACCCAGAACGATTTCACCGACGCCGACGACAAACATCGGGCGCTGATGGGGCACGAAGGAAATGTCCGCTGACGCGCTCAGGCCGTTGTATTCGGCCGAAATGTTAGCCTCCCCGGTTTCCCGCGGCGCGACGACCGTGAACCGCGCCCTGCCGTCTTTGCACAGGATCTGATGGCCGTCATTGGCCGGATCGGCGTCCGTCTCCGAAATTTCGCCCAGGGAGGCATCCACGGTGATGGGGCCGCTGCAGGGCGCCGTCCACCCTCGGTTATCCTGCAGGGCGACTTCCACGGATATTTTGCTCTGTCCGTCCGCCTCCGCCCGGGTTCGGTCGGGCGACAACGTGATTTTCGCGGGTGCGCCGACCGCGGCGACCCGAATCTGTTTTTCGCCCCGGACAATGTTGAACTGATCATAGGCGCGGGCAGTCAGAATGTTGTCCTGCGCCGGCTTGAGCCGGACATCCACGAACTCATAAAGCGCCACCCCGCCTTTTTCATACTGCATCCGGGTGCCGATACGGCTCTCATCCACCGGCGCGCCGTTGACCAGCAGCGTGAGGTTCTGACCCAGCGGGAACTTCACCATGACGCGGATGCCGGGGCGGTCGGAAATTTCCCCGTCCCGCGGAGACAGAATGGCCAGCTCCGGTGTCATGGTCTTGATGCGCTCCTCCGGCGAAGAGGCCTCCGATGATGGAATTTGTGCCGGCGCGGATGGGACTCCGGACACATCGGCGCCTGCGCCCTGCCGCTTCGGCGTCACACCGGCAACGTGTTTCGGCTCCGCGGCAACATCATCCTCGGCGTCTTCGGCCATGGGCGCGAAATACATTCGGCCCGCGGACACCGCCTGCTGCGCATCCGGGGACGGAGTAGCAATCCTTTCTTCCGTCGCCGGAGCCACTCTTGCGTCCGGGATCTTCTCCGGCGCGGCGTTCTCCGCCGGGCGTTTGATTTCTTCGCAGACGAAATTCACCTTGACCAGGCCGCCGTAGGTCATCTCCACAAACTGGGAGGCGCCGCTTTTCATCGTCCGGCCGGGAATGCGTTTGACGGCCAGATCCTTCGGCAGCGTCGTTTCATCCAGACGCAGCACATGCGTTCCCGGAACAACGCCGGCAATCGAGAACTTGCCCTGCCGATCGGTGATGACGCGGGTGCCGTCTTCCAGATACAGAGCGACATCCGGCACGCCCTTGTCCTTCCGGGGCCCGCCGCCGGCATCAAGATAAACCCTTCCGATAATCGTCCCCTTGCTCGTGAAGACGCCCTCTTCAATCTTGACCTTTGCCGCGGCCCGGTTCGAGCGGACCACGCCGCCCAGGCAGCTCCCGGACGCCGTGACGCTGTTGACGCCGTCGCCCGACTTCGCGTCCGGTCCGACGACCGCGCGATAGCTTATCGAAATCGATCCGCCCGCCGGCAGGGACGCCACGCTCCACAGGAGCGTCCGCGCGGGACCCGTCCGAGGATCGGCCGCCGCCGTCCCGTTGATGCTGGTGGATTTTTCCACATACGCGATGCCGTGCGGCATGATGTCGGTGACGGCAAGGTTCGTCACCGGCGCGTCTCCGCTGTTTTCCAGCTTCACGGTGTAGAGAAGGATTTCGCCGAGGGCCGCCGTCGTTTTATTGACGGTCTTGCTGACAAACAGTTTGCCCGCCGCCGTCGGATCCACCGGAAGATCCGCAACCAGCGGGGGATCTCCGGCGTTCAGGGTGAACCCCAGGCCGCGCGACGCCGGGCCGATATGATAGCCCGGAGGCAGATCGGCGTCCGTCAGCGCCGTGGGGAAGGCATAGCCCGCCGGAGGCGTCACCTCGAAGCAGTAGTCTCCGGGACTGACCAGCGGAAATTCGAAACGGCCGTCCGCGCCCGTCGGGGGAGCGGGGTTGACCTGGCCGGGCGGCAGAGTGGGCCAGCTGGTCAGATCGCAGGACGACGTGGAAGCAACCCAGTATCGGAGCGTCACCACGGCTCCGGCCACCGGCGCGCCGGTGACGGAATCAAACACCACGCCCATGGGATCAATCAGCGCCGCCGCGGCATGCGCCGGCTCCGCGTCCAGCGGATCGGTGTAGGTCGCCACGATTCTGGAATTGACCGCAACGCTCAGCACGCCGTCCGCGGCGGACGAAGCACTCAACGACGTGGCGATGGAGCCGCGGAAAACACCGGTGTCGGGACCGGTTTCCGCAAGCGTTACGGTTTCCGTATCCCCCGTCGCCGAGTTGACAAGCACCACGGTGACGGTTTCGGCCGCCGCCGGATCGGCATTGCGGTCGGCATCGGCCACTTCAATGTAAACGGTTTCGCCGCCGGCATATCCGATGACTTTCTGCCAGGACGAATCAAACAGCGCCACCTCGCCCGGGGTTCTGCTGATGACGCCGGATACGGCGCGCGCGGTCTGCGGCGGCATTTCATGGGATGTGGCCGTGATCGTGTTTTCAATGACCTGGCCCTGGCGGACATCGGCGTTGACCTGAACGGTCAGGGAAAGGGTTCGCGCCTCTCCCGGCGCCAAAGTGCCGATGTTCCAGACAACCTCCCGGCCCCCCGCTTCCAGCGTGTAGGCGCCGTCCGCCGAAACAAAGGTGGTGCCCACCGGCAGCGGATCGCTCAGAACCACGCCCGTCAGAGGCGCGGCGCCGGCGTTTTCCAGCCTGAGCGCATAGGTGAGATGATTGCCGGCGCGGACCGGATCGGGAGAATCCATCTTCAGAAGCATGAGCGATTGCGTGGAAACCGTCGTCACGACGGTGTTGGACAGTTTCGCCTCCGTTTGACTGACAATCGAGGCCTGATTGGATATCTGCTGTCCCGGCGACGCCCCGGCTGAAACGCGGACCGCGAAGGAAAGCTCTCCCCTCGCTCCCGGAGCCACGTCGCCCAGATCCCAGGTCAGCGAGCCGCCGCTTAACATGCCCGGCGCCGTCGCGGATCCCGCCACATAGGACGTGCCGGCGGGAATATCATCGGTGATGCGCACGGCACGCGCCGCGAGATTGCCGATGTTGCGGTAAGACAAGGTGTATAAAATGGTGCCGCCAGGCGCCACGGTGGACCCAGCGCCGGATTTCTCCAGGACCAGATTGGAGGCGGAACCCACCGCCGTGGTTACGCTTGCCGCGGCCGTCATCCCCTGGTCGGACGTGATGACCGCCGTATTGAAAAGGCTGGTCCCCTCGGCCAATCCTTCCTGCGCCCTGACCGTCACGCTCAGGAGGCCTCCCGCCCCGGAAGCCAGCGTCCCGATGGTCCAGGTCACCCTGCGGCTTGCCGCGTCATAGACGCCGCCGGACGAGGCGCTTTGAAAAACAACGTCAACCGGCAGGGTATCCGCAATAGTCACGCCGGTGGCCGCGCTGTTGCCGGTGTTTTCGTAGCGCAGCGTGTAGGTCAGCAGCGAACCGGCCGCCACTGGATGGGAATCCGCCGTTTTTTCCAGGCGCAAAAGCGGCGCGCCGGAGAGGGAAATGGAAACGGTGTTGCTGATCGCGGACAGAGGATTTCCGCCGGCGTCGCCGTACTGCGCGGCGGCCGTGTTTTCAATGGGCGTTCCCGCGGGAGGGCTCAGGGCCTGCGCGCCCGCCGTCCATAACAGGAGGAACCAGGCGAGCAGACAGGCGCCGACCCTTCCCCGCGGGTTGCCGATTTCTGCGCCGAATCGCAGAAACTTCATCATGCGAAAACCTTCCGTCCAACAAAAAACATCATCCGGCCGTCACGACCGTCAATTAATCGTGGCCTGGAACTCCACGACCCACGTCGCTGTCGGTCCAAGATTGATGGTGGATCCGAGACCGGACATCACCGCGCCGGAGTCATACTGTCCACCGTCACCGTCCGCGGCATCGGTTTTCGGAGTCAGCGTGGCGACCGTGTCGCCCGCCCGAATGGTGCCGGTGACATAGGTCATGTTGGCGGGGATCTGATCCACCAGGACCAGATGGGTCAGATTGCCCGTTCCGTTGTTGGTGGCGGTTATCTGATAGGTCACCACGGAGCCCGGATAGTAGCTGCAGCCCGCGCCGGTTTGTTTGTTGGTCGGCGTGCAGGGCGATTCGCTGTAATTGGGAACGCCC
>Ga0116190_1000254_pt1 | contig 57782 bp, 35 predicted proteins | sample AD_JPNTR4_MetaG_FD_89808 | JGI IMG/M metagenome (GOLD analysis project Ga0116190, IMG submission 89808) | Active sludge microbial communities of municipal wastewater-treating anaerobic digesters from Japan - AD_JPNTR4_MetaG | ecosystem: Engineered > Bioreactor > Anaerobic > Digestate | place...
GGTTGCTCTGCTGATGCTTCCATCCGCAGTCTATGTAAGCAAAAAAGCCGGATTCCGTCTACCCCGAAGTGTTTCCCTGATAAACAACGCGCGAGCCCAGTTCAAATAAAAACGCCCTGGGGGTGCGTCACGGGGGTGCGTCATGGGGGGCAACGGGGCGGATTTCCGACTCACCTAGCCCACCGCTTGCAAATTGACCGTTCATGGGGCACAATGTGCGGCATGAAATGGGTAGACAATATTATGCGTAATAAAAAGACAATGGGGTTGCTGGTGGCATTGCTTGCGGTTGTCGCGGTGTTTATCGTCGTGTACGTGAACAAAGCGCATCTTGATGTCACTGCCTCGGAGCCGTCTCCCGCAGAACCGATCAAGGCGGTTACACAGGAACCGGCGGTAGGCCAGAAAGTGCCATCGAAACGGGCGCTGCCGCACCAGCAGCAGGCGGGCGACCGAACGCCGCGCCAACGTACGGGACAAACTGAGACGACGGCTGGGGCGGTCGCTCAGGCCCCTCAGACAAGCCAAACCGAAGAGATCACGGAAGCCCGCCTCAAAGCAATCGAGGCGTGGGAGGGGTTTATCGACAGTGTGGCAGAGCGGACTGGAAAACCGACGGCCGAGCAAGCGCTCGCGTTCAAGGCCGAATTTGCCAAACTTGACAAGGCGGACCAGATGGACGGCATTCAGACCGCGTTGAACCTGTTGCCGGAAGAGCAGTTCCCGATCCTGTATCCGATATTGTTCGACAAGACTATGGATCCGGATATCCTCGACGAGATCTTTTCAGATGGCTTAAATCACGATGAGGACATCAAGGTGCCGATGATGAAAGAGATCTACAAAGACAAAGAGCACCCGATGTATGTCGAGGCCGCACGTATCCTGGATGCGACCGGCGAACTGGACGAAGAGGAGAGCGGGGTCGCGGAGAACGAGTGACAGGCGACTGAGTAGAGAGGTAGTAGGTAATAGGTCGGGCGGCGCGGAAGGGGAAAACGCTCAACGCTCAACGTTCAACGTTCAACTCTCAACTCTCAAGCGGCTGCGTCTCGCGGGGACGCTCGCCCTCCAGCCCATGATCCGGCTCGCGGAGCGCCGGGAGGGACGAGCGTCGCTCGTCCGGGCGGCGTTCCACGCCGCCACACGGGCAAGATGCCCGTGCCACACACCTACTGCCTATTACTTATTACCTATTACCCCTTACCTATTACTTATTACTGACTCCTTGCAAACTCCGCGCGCAGCGCGGAAAGCCCACTCCAGCTCGCGCACCAGACTGTCAACCACTGTCGGGGTGCGCAGGTCGGGCGGCAGGACCTCAAAGGTGTAGGTCTCGACTTCAAGCGGGATATGGCGCGCCCGGGCATGCTCAAAGAAAGCGGGCGTGAGGTCGGTGTGGGTCGAGGCCAGCACGCCGTCGCCCTCGAAATAGAGCGGCACGTGAAAGTGCGTACGCAGTTCATAGCCGGTCTGTTCGCGCGCGGCGTCCAGCGTGGCATCGGTCAGGTCGGGGTACGCTGCGATCCGTCCCCGCGGCAGGCGAACCTTGGTCTGGTGCAGATAGACCGGGTCGATGAAATCACGCAAACGCCACAAGACGTTGTCTGAGACAGTGGCGCGCAGCGCGGCGCTGAGCTGAATGCGCGCGACGCGCAGACCGGCGGATTCGAAGCGGGTCAGCGCGGTCAGCGGGTCCTCGAAAGCCACCGCGAAGTGGCAGGTGTCCAGGCAGATGCCGATGTAGCGGCGCAACAGCGCTTCAGTTTCGTCGCGCGTGCGGCGGCGGTTGTTGCTGAGCCAGCGGACCCCTTGGTACAGCAACTCGTCTTCGAACCAGTGGATGACATCGTCCGTGGTTTCCAGCAGGCAGTCGGGCTCGGGTTCCAGCGCGAGAACGATGTCACGGTTCTTGCGAATGGAGAGAGCGTCGAGGAACTCCGCCATGACGGCTAATTGCCTCACGCACACCGTCATCCACTGCTCCTCACTCTTCTCCGGCACACTGCTTCCCTCCTCCTTCCCCCTTCCCCCTTCTGCCCTCTTATAACCGATCGGCACCGTCGAGATGTTGCCGGCCGCGCCTTCGGGCAGGAGGGCGGCGAGGATCTCCGCGAGTCGGGCCGTGTAGGCGAGCCGTTCGGGCTTCGACCAGTCGGGGTCATAAACGGCGGCCTTGACGGTGGTGCCGTGAAACGCGCCGTACGGGAACCCGTTGATGCAGGAGACGGTCAGGTCGTGCTGTGCGAGCAGTTCCGCAAAGTCATCCAGCGATGCGGGTGTGGCGTGCAGCTCTTGGGCCGCAGCGTTAGAGAGACGTAGGCCGAGCGGATAGGCGTGAGCGGGGGAGACACGCGCCTTGACCGCGACCGTGTGCGTCGTGATGGCATCGCGAACGGCGGCGAGGCTCTCTCCGGGGTGGATGTTCAGGCAGTAAGGGATCGCTTGCATGGTGCGACAGTGTAGCATAACGGCCTTCAAACGTGCTTGCCCCAATGTTAGGTGTGTTCTACAGTTCAAACATGCGCATGGATGCGAATACGGATGGTGGCGTGAACGCCCCCCACAGAACGGTGGACAGTGCTGCGCATCCCGTTCACGGGGTGATGCAAAAAGGAGACCGGCTATGCCTGATTATGTGATACCGAACTTGTTGAACGCCGGGCGCGTGCTTAAACTGCTGGCTTCCGAACCGGATCTGACCGCCCTGCAGATCAGCCGCGCACTGGGGATACCGCGCACCACTGTGATCCGTATCGCTAACTCGCTGGTCAGAGAAGGATTGTTGGAAAGCGACGGTCGCCGCCTTTACGCATTGGGCCCGGCGCTCATTTATTTGGGCATGCGTGCCATGGCCGGCGTGGATCTTGCCGGCCTCGCCAAACCCCTGCTCAAGCAGCTCGCCGAACAGACCGGCGAGACGGCGCATCTCGCCATGCTCTCGGATGACAAGTCGCTACTGATGGAGGTCTGCCAGAGCCCGCTGCCGATCCGGGCCGGAGCCCCGGCCGGCACGCTTGCGGACCTGCACTGTTCGGCCACCGGCAAGGTCTTTCTTGCCTGGAATTTTCGCGATCGTCTGGACGACTATTTCCGTCGGACCATGCCGCGGCCGCGCACTGCCCGAACGATCGTGACCGCCGAACGGATGGCGAAGGAGATCGCGCTGATCCTGAAGCGCGGCTACGCGGTTGACGAAGAGGAGTTTTTCGACGGCATCCGGTGCGCGGCGGTACCCGTCTTCAACAGCCGGGGCCATGTCACGATCGCGCTGGGCATCACCGGCGTGACGCAGCGCTTGACGCGCAGCCGTGTCGCGGAGTGCGCGACACGGCTCAGGGCGGCGGCGGCTGTCCTTTCGGAAGCACTCGGCCACAAGCCGACGGCCTGATCACCGCGCCAGCCAGCCGCCGTCAACCGCCAGGGTGTGCCCGTTCATGTAGTCTGAGGCCGGCGAGGCCAGGAAGACCACGGCGGACATCAAGTCCTCGGGCGTGCCCCAGCGCCCGGCCGGAATGCGGTCGAGGATCGCCTGGTTACGGGCCGGATTCTCGCGGATCGGACGCGTGTTTTCGGTCGCGATATATCCCGGCGCGATTGCGTTGGTGCAGATGCCGTGTGGCGCCAGCTCATTGGCCATCAGCATGGTCAGGCTCTTGATGCCGCCCTTGGAGGCCGCATAACCGGGCACCAGGATGCCGCCCTGGAACGAGAGCATCGAGGCGATGTTGATGATCTTGCCGCCGCGCCCCTGAGCGATCATCTGCCGCGCCGCAGCTTGGCTGAGAAAGAAGGGTGTGCTCAGGTTGATGCTGATCACATCGTTCCAGTTCTTGGCACTGTGCTCGACGAAGGGCTCGCGCCGGATGATGCCCGCATTGTTCACGAGGATGTCGACGCCGCCGAGTTGTTTCACGACGTCAGCGATGATTGCGGGCGCGACCGCCTCGCCGTTGCCGAGATCGGCGGTGATGGCGCACACCTTACGGCCGAGCGCCGAGATTTTCGCGACGGTTTCATCCATCGCGATCACGTCGACCAATGCGACATCCGCACCGGCCTCAGCCAGTGCGACAGCATAGGCTTGGCCGATGCCCCGGCCGCTGCCGGTGACCACGGCGACTTTGCCATCCAGTTTGAAGAGATCGAGAATCATAGGGGCCCCCTTCGGGTGTTAGAGGTCAGGATTTAGGAGTGAGGAGTTAGAAAACCAAAGGTCCATCACTTGAGCGTGACGGTGAGCGGCGTGCGGAGGGACGCGGCGAAAGCGGAAACGTGAGCGGTCCAAGCGTCGGCATTCACGAAATCGCCAGCCCCGCTCCAAGCTGCTCCGGCGTACCAGACAAGGGGTTTGTCTGCGGCCAGAGCGCGCAGCAGGTAAAGGTTGTCGATGGAATCGGTTGCCAGAGTTGCTTTTTCCGGAACCACGATGGCTGTCGCGATCGAACCGTGCTTAGGATGCGCCGGCTCATAATTGGCAACCCAGCCTTGATCCGGTCGCGCGGCGAGTAGGCCGTTGTGCTGACGCCCAGCCGAAATATCAAGCCCCGGGCCGGCCTGCAGCGCGGCCTTGCCGGTGACGGACAGACGGCTCTCAATGCGCGTGAAGTGCGAACCGGCATCGATACTGACGCGGCGTGTCTCGCGCACCGAAACGCCCTCGCCACAGGCCCACGGCGCGTAGGTGAGTTCAAAGACGGTACGCACAGGGCCGGTCGCAAGCGTCTTGTGCGTGACCCAGTTCCCGCTGACGTAACAAGCCCCGCCGTTGAAAAGACCCAGACCGCCGCAGCCGCGTCCGGGGCCGACCTTGTAATAGTCGAGTCCCTCACCGTGATCATCGTGATATTTGCCCGACGCGTACCAACTGTTGATCACGGGGCGGCGTGTCTTCTTGCACCAGACATCGATGCCGCTGGAGATCAGCCCTTCGCCGGCGGGCGCGGGTTCGGAGACTTTGGGCCCATACAGGCGGAAGGCCATACGGTCATTTTCCCAGGCGGCGTCATCCATGCGCTCGGGGACGTGACGGCTGAAACAGACGGCCTCCGTCGGCGCGGCCGGCAACGTGTCGCTCTCCATGATCCAGAATGTGCGGCTCTGGTGGGCAAGGGCATATGTCTTAAACAGTAACTGGTCCGGAGTCCCGTCGCCGTCGCTGTCAAAGAGCTGATGGGGCAGCACCGCACCGTTACGCACATCGAAAACGCGCACTTTGGCGGCCTGCATGCCGAGCCGGCCCCAGTCCAGGGTGACCGTCTCCGCGCCGCGATAGAGCGCGAGCGGGTTGACGATCCCGACCGTTTTGCGGGCGGGGTGCGCATCCGCCACGATCATCTTGCGCAGTTCCATGGCGGCCAGAAGGTAAGCGCCGACAGCATAGACTTCGGTGCTCTCGGCGGTGAAGTCGGAGACCGGACGATCCCCGATCTGCTGGACCCAGCCGAGACGGCCTTCAGCATTGATGTTGCGGCAGAGCGCCTGCCACGCTCTCTGTGCGCAGGGCAAATATTCGGCGCGATCCAGCAGGCCGTTGTTGATGCCCCAGAGCATGCCGTACGTGAAGAAGGCCGTACCAGACATCTCTTGCATGTCAGGCTCTGCGAGATCGCCCAGATTGGGCGACCAGGCACCGTCGGGACGTTGGGCCTTCTTGAGGGCGGCGGCCATCTGCTTGAAAAGGTCTTGGTAAAAGGCCCGCGAGGCCCGGTCGGCCGGCAGGTCACGCAGGATGAGCGGCAAAGAGCCAAAAACCCAGCCGTTGCCGCGTGACCAGTATTTGTGCTTACCGGCTTTGGTCATCTGTTCAAAGTAGCGGGAATCCCGGAAGAAGAAATGATCCTCCTTGCTGTAGAGATAGTCGGTTGTGGCCTTGTACTCCTTGTCCATGAAGTCGAGATAACGGGCATCGCCGGTCAGACCATGCATTCTGACCAGAACGGTCGGCGACATGAAGAGCGCATCACACCAGCTCCAGCGCTTTTGATTATCTTTCTTGGTGAAGTCCAAGGGGCCGGTGTGAGGGAAGGCGAGAATGTAGTCGTACGTCAGCTTAAGCCCTGCGGCATACGTCGGGTTGTTGTCGAACGCAGCGAGTTCCAACCAGCTCTGGCCAATGCAGTGGTCGTCGGCATGGTAGGTTCGCGTGAGCGGTTTCCACCTGTTCTTACGGCCAAGATCGCGAATTTGGTCCAGATAGGGCAGCGTCGGGTCAGAGAGACCCAGCGCGGCAATGCCCGTGAAGAACGCGCCGTACGTCCAATCCAGTTGGCTATGGCGTCTCGGGTGGGCGGTCATCCAGTCCGCCACGAGTCGCGCATGAGCGTTCACGGTCTCCAGCGTCCACGCGTCAGAAACCCCGCTCGGGGATTGTGCATACAGCGAGAGGCCCGTACAGAGAACGGTGAGACAAACCGCGAGTCGATGCTGATTCATGCTGGCTCCTTACGATACGCCGTGTTCAGACAAAACAGACAAAACAAATGATGGAATTCAGTGTACGCGGTTTTCGGGCAGATTCAAGCGCAAAGCATGTTTTGGCGGTGTTCATATGCGAACAGTGCGCGGACGACAACCTTTCCTGCAACCGATCATGAAAAAAAGGTTGCACCACCTGCGGTCTTCTGTCTTTAATGGGGACGATATTGTTTAAACCGGTGTGTTCATATTTGAACAATCCGTTTGTGTTGGTGTTAAGCATGTGGGTCAGACGGCCTTGACGAGCGTAAGAGAAAGGCATGCGGATGAAACGGTCACTCTTCTTTATTGGAATGATGGCTGCAGCCTGTGGGGTGTCTGCGGCTGAGCGGATGTGGCAGGCGTCTGGTGACGGCAACTGGTCGGACACGGCGAATTGGTCGGAGGGTGCCGTGCCAGGCATGTCGGACTCGGCGGTGTTCAATGCGGCACTCACTTCAGATGTGACGGTGACCATGGACGCTCCGGAGCAGACGATCGCCAAGCTCTATTTGCAGAACGCTACCGCACCCTGGCGCCGGATCTTTGAAGGCGCATTGGTCGCGAATGAGTTTGTGATGAACGAAGGCTCCGCCGTATTGCGCGGCGAGTGGCGTTCGCCGGCGGCTGTCTTCTGTCGGTTCGGGAATGTCGCCGGATCGCCGGTGCGCTTCGAGATCGCGGACGGGGGGGCACTGATTTTCACCAACGGATCATCGCTCTATCTGGCGAACTCCAACGGAGCCGCGCAGGTGTTCGTAAGGCCCGGTGCACGGATGCTTTATCACAGTGCCGAGGCACAGGCGCGAGGCTTATACATCGGGCGCGAGAGTGGGACAGTCGCCGCCGTCGTGCAGAGTGGTGGCCGAGTAGAGAAGAATACGTCGATGGTGATTGGATATAACGGCTACGGCGTTTACGAGATGACCGGCGGTGAGTTTTATCACCCCTATGGGAATGGGCAGTCGCGTTGGCGGATCGGCATGAACGGTCCGGGCTTCTTTTACATACGTAATGGCAAATATCAGTCGGGTACGAGCGGACAGACCAGCGAAAATTTTGAGATTGTCAGGCCCAATACTCCCGGGGTGTGCTATGGGCTCGTGTTTTGTGATGGCGGGGATGTCGTCATCAATCATGACATCAGGTTCAACCGCGATACGGCCAACGCCGGAGAGGGCACCTATGGCGGCTTGACGGTGGCCGGCGCCGGGCGGGTAACAGTACGTGCGGCCAACAGTGTCGTTTTCGGGCATAATCAGAATTCCCGTGGCCAGGCGGTGGTCAACCTGAACGGCCGCGGCATATTACGTGCCGGTGACATCTACCGGGTTTCCAGCGCGACTTTGATGGCGGAAACGAAACTCAATTTCGACGGAGGGACCTTTGATTTTCGCAGAGGGACGAATGTTTTTGACCGAGGCATGGAGGCGGTTGTGTATGGGCGCGGGGGCAAAATCGGCGCGAGCAGCGGAATGATTCACGTGACCGCCGACACCAACCTGCGCCTGGCGCAAGGTAACGGCGTCACCCATCTCGCGTTGACAGGTGGTGGCAGCGGCTACATGGCGCCGCCGATCGTCACGCTCAGCGGTGGTGGCGGCGCGGGCGCTACCGCGGCGGCTTTCATTAGTTATGAAAGCGGCATGGTGACCGGGGTGGTGATCACCTGTCGCGGCGAGAATTATCTTGAGGCCCCGACGGTTTCCTTCACGGGCGGTGGTGGCAGCGGTGCGGCGGCGGTCGCCGCGCTTGGCCCGAACGGGGCCGGTGCGCTCGCATTCATCGGGCCGAACGATACGGCCATCGAACGGCTGACCAACTTTGATGGTGAGGTGCAAGCCTGTGGCGGCAATGTGGTGATTTCGTCAGTCGCCACCGCCGACCCCGGCATGCCAGAGGTGTCGGCTGTGCGTGTCAGCGGCGGAGCCCTGCAGGTCGGCTCGGGCACTTCGGCTGCGGACAACGCGCTGGACAATCTGATCAATCCGGCGGCTTCGCTGTTTCTAGGGGGCGATCATGGTGGCGGGACCTATCGGCAGATGTGCGGGCCCGCGGATAACGTGCACAGCCAATATTTCGGCGCCATTCAGGTCAACACGGGGAAGAGCGTGCTGGAGTCGGGCGGTGTTTCCGTGACGCAAGGCGACCGCTCTCGACTGGCGTTACTTTGTACGGATCAGTTTGACCGCGAGGCGGGCGGTGTCATTGAGGCTGCGAGCGCGCACTTGGCCAACTTCGACGTCAAAACCGGCGCGTCGCACTTTTTCGGGACGGCCCACCCGATATTGGCTGGCGTGTTCCGCGGGGAGGCGGCAGGCTTTCTGACACTTTCGCCGGAAGGTGCCTGGACGCCGCTGGAACTGCTTGACGAGGATGACTTCGACTTCGACAAGAATTATCAGATGACCTCCGCCAATCTCACGTTTACGGCGACGGCATCGGCGGCCAACAGTCTGCGGCTGGCTGACGGTGCGCAGTTCACGTTCGGCGCTGCCGGAACCACGGTGGTCGGGAGCGGTATGGTGACGGTCGACGACGGTCAGAACGGTGCGGTGATCAACGGTGGCGCAATGACCAGCGGCAACGGCCGCGACCTGATCATCTATGACCGGCATACCGACAACAGCCAGCGGTTCAACCGCCGTAATGTGAACACTCCCAACGCGACGCTGACGATCGGCGCGCAGATCGTCGACAACGAGGCCTCGCCGACGGCGCTTACGGTGATCGGCCCGGCACCATTCTCTTCAATAATGCTGGCGTATGGCGGTTGTACGGTACTCAGTCATCTCGATAACACCTACTCCGGGGGAACGCGCATGATCGATGCCGCGCTCGAACCGGCTGCGGATAGTAGCCTGGGCCTTGTGCCGGAGCAGCCAGCGACGAATATCGTGACCTCCGGTCTCGCGTTGCTGCGCGCCAAAAAGAATGCCTGGCCTTTGGAGCTGCACGCGCATCGCGGCATTGAGATCCGCGGCGGCTGCCTGGCCCTGATGGGTGATGACGGCAATCAGGCTGGAAAAACGATCGTACGCGTCAACGGCCCTATCAGCGGGACAGGCACCTTGGTCTTGAACCATTGGGCCGGTGAGGGGGTGAACAGTGTGATTGAGCTCAATGGCGACAACAGCGCCTTTGAAGGGGCCTATGTTGTGCATGGCATCCTGCGCGCTCAAGAGGGAGTCGGGCTTTCGCGTGCCGCCAATCTGGCTCTGTGCGATCAGAACAACCCTGCGACGAAGGGGAGCGGCATCGTGGAAATGTCGGGCGTGATGGATCGTGCTCCGGGAACGGGGCCCGGCCAGGTACAATGGGCCGAGGCGAATACGTTCTTCTCCAGCCTGATCGGCTCGAATGATCCCGCTGAAAGCGGGGGGTTCGCCGCTTACGGCGGACCGCTTACGGTCAATCTGGGAGGCGATCGCCGACTGTTGACGATCGGACAAGACGGGTTCAATCCGACCGTGTTGCGGTTGCAGACCGATACGGCCACACACGATCTGACGTGGGAGAATCCGATCAATCTGGCCGATCGTACGCTCACCATCCAGGTGGCCCAGTCTTCCTCTTCGAAACAGGTGTTCTGGCGGGGCTCTCTCTCAAACTCCGGCAGCACGGTGCGTTCACTCCATGTACGTCGGAACGGCAAGCTGATCCTCTGCGATGGTGCGGATATCGGCCCGAGAATCAATTTGAATATGACCTCTCCGCTACAGTGCCTGATCACCAATCGTCAGACACTCGCCTGTGAACTGAGCGGTACGGGTACTTTGGCCAAATGGGGTCATGGAATCACCTTTACAACGGGCACCAATACCCTCAGCGGCACGATAAACGTTTATGAAGGGACGTGGTATGCCAACGGCGAACACACGCTGGCCGGTGCCTACATGGTGTCCAATCATGCGACACTCGGCGGAAATGGTCTGATTGTGCCGCAGGCAGGGGAGACGATACAGGTGGATGGCACACTCATGCCGGGGGCAGAACCCGGCGTATGCGGCACGCTGACGCTGGGCAGCCCTGAAGCGCATACGACCCTCCACCTCAACGGCACCCTACAGGCTGAGGTCGCGCTGGAGAACCATGATTGCGCCGTGGTGTTCGGCGATGTGACCTTTGGCGAGGGAGCGGCGGTAGCGGTCACGGCACAGGATGAGGAGGTCTGGCAAGCACGGCGTGGGGAAGAAATCCCGCTGTTGACCTGGAGTGGTGCCCAGAGCGGGATATGGATTCAGGCGACGACCCTGCCGAGTGGCTGGAAGGTGTTGCAGAAGGAGAATGGGTTGGCGCTGGCGTATGTGCCGACCGGCACCATGATCACTGTGCAATGATATGATGCCGCAAACGGGAGGAACGGTATGAAACGGTATGGCAGTGCGGTTTTTGCTGGCCTGGTGGCATTGACAGCGGCGGCGGCAGAACGGTCTTGGCAAGCCGTCGGCGATGGTAACTGGTCGGACTCTGCGAATTGGGCGGGCGGCATTTTGCCCGGTGCCTCCGACACGGCGCGTTTCAATACGCCGCTGACGTCAGATGCGGTGGTCGCGATGGACGGAACCGCGCCTCTGGTGGGTGCGATCCTGGTGGATCATCCTGAAAGCGCGTTCAAACGGGTGTTCATCGGTGAACAAGCTGTGCGCAGTAACGTTTTCGCTAGGGGTCGTGCCGAACTGCTCGGCACGTGGACCTCAACCTGCAAGGCGATCACCGCTGTGGGTATGGTTGCCGGAGAGACGGCCTGGTTGGATCTCAGCGGCGCGGCGGTCTTTGCGGCCACCAATCAGCATGCGCTCTATGTCGGCAACGCGAATAACGCGCGTGGCCGTGTGACGGTGAAAGATCAGGCCAGGTTATCGCTCAGTGCGGTCAACACGGATTTCGGCATATCATTGGGGCGTGATACCGGGTCGGTCGGTTCAATGGTTCAGGAAGGCGGCGTGGTGGAATCGACCGGGCGTTTTTTGCCTGGTTATTACGGTTACGGTGCCTATGAACTTTTGGGAGGCTTGCTGCGGTTGCCTTATGGTGGGGATAACACGCGCTATCGTCTGGCGGTGCAGGCCGGATCGACCGGACTTTTTTACCAGCGCGGCGGTGTCTTGCTGGTGCAGACCAACGAGCTGAACATCACGTACCAGTTCGAAATCTGTAGCGCCAATAACAACGCGGAAGCGGTCTATTATGCCGATGGCGGTGAGGCTCATATCGAGCCGCGGATTTATTTGCTTTCGGGCAGTACGGGAACCTTGCCAAGTTATGCCGAATTGACGGTTGCGGACGGTGCTCTGGTGCATACGTATGGGACTGTCAATCTGCGTTCGGCAAGTGCGAGGCCAGGTCGTGCCGTGGTGAACCTGAACCGTGGCGGCACATTGCGGACGACTGTTCTGCAACGTGACAGTGCGGGCGACAACTGTTTGAACGGAGACGGTGGCGTATTAGAAATAGAGCGAGAGACGGAAATCACCACCCTGTTTGATCGCTTGCAGGGGGTGACGATTTTTGAAGGCGGGTTGGAACTGTGTTTTCCCGGTGCGGGCGGCGCGCAGTTGGCCACCAATGTATTACGTAGCGCCGGCGGCTGGGGTGTGGTGGCGATTACGCTTGGCGATGGCGGCAGTGGCTACCTGGCGCCGCCACGTGTGAAAATTGAAGGCGGCAGTGGCAGCAATGCCACGGCGGTTGCTTTCATCGACCATACGACCGGCAGTGTCACGGGGGCTGTGGTGACATGCCGCGGCGAGGGATATGTGGAAGATGACGTTTTAACGGTTGCTTGTGTCGGAGGTGGTGGTAATGGAGCTTCGGCAATCGCCGCGCTCGCGCCGAACAAGGCCGGATCGTTGATCAAGAGCGGCAAGCAGCGACTTGTGACTTATGATCAGCCGGATTTTGACGGCGGATATGTGGTGCGTGAAGGAACCTTCCTGCATTCCAGTCGTGTCGACGCCGGCGGATCGCCACGGGTGCAACGAGTCCATGTCAGCGGCCCCACCGCCATTTTTCAAAACGGTACCGGCACACACTCGGAGAACACGACCGATCGGTGGGATCTTGTGAATCCTCAGGCTGTGCTGGCGTTGGGAGGCGACTGGGGGGGCGGACAATTTCTATTGCCGTGTGGCGCGGGGGATTCTGTTTTCCATCAGCATTTTCGTGAGCTTGAGGTGGCTTTCGGACGTAACCGGATCAATACGAGCGTATCCACGCCGACAAACGGTGCGGCGCTGGTGGTCGAGAAAATGGTCAGACGGCCTGGTGGATTCTTGGGAATCACGACAACCACCAACCTGTCCGTGAGGCTCACCGGTGATCCTGCGGAATTCACTTTCGGTACGGTTCGCCCGATTTTGCCGGCGACCAGTATCGGCAGCGACACGGCTGAGTTTACTACGCTTGATACGGATGGAACAATCGTGTCGCTGACCGAGTACGATGCCGATTTCGGTGCGGACAGCAATCTGCATCTGAGCGCGTCGGCCGCCGCCGATGGTTACGCCGTCAACAGCGTTCGCATGAGCGACGGCGTTGCGCTGACGCTTCAGGATGGGGATACGACCGTCGTTGGCAGTGGTGTGATCATGGCGCAATCCGGCAACGCTGGTTTTACGACCGTTAGCGGCGGGGCGTTGACCAGCGGTAATGGTGCCGACCTGATCCTGATGGATTTTCACACGTTGGAGCGGCGCAATGTGGCTAATGGCAGGACGGGGCTGGTGGTGGACTCGCGTATTACCGACAACGGAACGACCCCGATGGCCCTGTTTGCTCGTGGTCGTACCTGGAATCAGTCATCTATGTCGATCGCGTCGGGCCCCTCCATCGAGTTGACTAAAACCGGCAATACCTACTCCGGCGGCACCTATATTCTGGACACGGCCCTGGCGATCGCGGATGACAGCTCACTGGGCGCGGTCCCATCGCAGCCTACCAACAACATCTTTACTTCAGGCATGTCGATGCTGCGTGCGCCGGGTAACTCTGAGACTGTTGTGCTGCATCGAAACCGTGGAATCCGAGTTTGCGATGGCAGTCTGACGTTTTTCGGCACAACCGAATCGCAGCCGGGCCGTGTCATCTTTGATGTTGCCGGCGATATCAGTGGCGAGGGTGTGCTGGTCATGAACCACTGGGGCGGGACCAGCCCTATGAGCGTGGTGCTGCTTTCCGGCGACAACCGCGCGTTTAAGGGCAGTATCGCGGTACATGCCATGCTGCGGCTGGGGTCGCCCGAGAGTTTGCCGCCGCGTGCGGGCCTCTTGCTGTGCGATATCAGTCACAACGCTGCCGGCGGCGGCATTCTGGAAACAAGTGGCCTCTTTACGCGTCCTGTGGGGGTCGGGCCGGGTGAAGTCTGGTGGGGACGTGTGACGGAGGTGGGGCCCGGATTTGTCGCCACACTTACGACCCCGGCGGCTGGAGGTGGGTTCGCGGCTTATGGCGGTGATCTGGTCGTCAACCTGGGGGGGGACCGCCGTAAACTGGTGTTGGGCGAGAATGGTTTCGCGCCACAGCGGTTGCGGTTGCAGGACGATGAGGCAACCGGCGTGCTGTACTGGGATAACCCCGTGGACGTGACCAACAGGCCGTTGACCGTACAGGTCGCTAATGTGGTGAGCGATAAACGTGTGGTCTGGCGTGGTGCCGTGACCAGTTCGGCCACGGAAGACAGTGGTGCTTTCACTAAGATCGGTAATGGACGCCTGGTTCTGGCCGACGGCGCGGACTTCGGTCCGATCGCCTTCACGGCGAACAATACGGTTGAGTTGGACGTCACGAATCGTCAGGAACTGGCGTGTAACATGAGTGGTAACAATCTGTGGCTGGAAAAATATGGCCCTGGCGTGACAATCCTCAGCGGCTCAAACACCTACATAAATGCGACCCGTATTTACGAAGGCGCGCTCTACGTGAACGGCACGAACTCCTTGGGCGGCACTTTCACGATCCATGCAGAAGCAATGTTGGGTGGTGTCGGCATGGTCGCACCCAAGGGGGGCGCTACCGTCACGGTGAATGGTGCGCTGACACCGGGTGCAGCACCGGGAGAGTGCGGCACGCTGACGCTGGGGAGTCCTGCACAGAGTACGACGCTCCATCTCAACGGTGCCCTTCAGGTGGAGATTTCGCTGGAAAACCATGACTGTGCAGCGGTGCTGGGTAACGTGACCTTTGGCGATGGCGCGACGATCGCCGTCACGGCACAGGATGAGACGGTCTGGCTGGCGCGACGTGGTGAAGAGATGCCGCTACTGACCTGGAGCGGCACAAAGAGTGGAACCTGGTCACTGGCGACGCCCCTGCCGAGTGGCTGGAAGATCCGTGAGAAGGCGGACGGTCTTTACGCCGGTTACGCGCCAACCGGCACATTGATCTCTGTGCAATGATGGCGTTCAGTTGCGTTAGACACGATCACAGGTACTGATTGGTGTATACGGTACCAAAGAAATGAGCACACAGAAAAGGAAATGATGGCGTATAGCTTCATGTGGGCCGTCCACGCTGGCATTTTCAGCCAGGCTACAGAAGGGTTTGTCGAGAAGATCGAACGCATTTTGCCGTTGGTTACGATGGCGGTGCTGTGGTCGTGGATCTCTGTGCGGTCGGCGGTTGCGGATCCATCCGATGAAGGAATCTTTTTCGACGGACGAACCTATTATGCGGTCCCCCAGGAGGAAATCACGATCACCCCTTCCGGTTTTTCGGTCGCCTGCTGGGTTAAGACCACGTCCACCAACTCGCAGATTTTTCTGAACATGGGTGATGCCGGCTCCGGTTTCACGTTGTACCGCTACAATGTGCCCAATGGCGAGCAGAGTGTGCGCATGCTGGTGGAACACAATCCTGCCGCTGCCGCCGCAGCGGATCGCTACACGTCGGCGAAGGCACCGCCTACACCGACGAACGTCTGGTTCCACTATGCGGGTACGTATGACGGGGCGACCATCCGTCTTTACACCAACGGTGTTTTGTGTTCATCCGCGGCGGCGCCTTTAAAGCGATCCGCCTTTGCCTACAAATTGCAGATCGGGGCGGTGCCGGATTTCCCGGACCGTATGATGCGCGGTGAAATGGACGACATCCGCATCTGGAACCGCGTGCTCTCGGTCAGCGATGTGGCGGACGTCTACGCGCAGGCGACCGGTGGCTCGCTCTCGACCAGCCTGATCGCACACTGGACGGCGGAGCATATCGGCGACGCATGTTTGGTCAGCGTGGTGGCGGACGGCCCGGACGCTCAGCGCAGAGATCAGGCCCAATTGCTCTTGATGAACACCAAGATGGACGGTTTCCGCGGTATCTGGTACTTCAACCAGCCGTCGGGCGACGAGTACGTTTATAAATACAGCGGCGGAATGGGGACGTATTGCGCCAAACACATCCCGTTCGCGTGGTACGCACCGGAAACCAATCGTACGTTTTTCTGTTACGGAGGCACGGATGCGAATAACAGTACATTGTATCATATGGTCTCCTATTTCGATCACACGACCGGACGTGTGGCTAAACCGACCTGTTTACTCGATAAACGAACCGGCGACGCGCACGACAATCCGGTCATCAACCTCGATGACCGGGGCTACATCTGGATCTTTTCCAGCAGCCACGGCACGGGACGGCCCTCCTACATCTCCCGCAGCGTCCGCCCCTACGACATCGACGCCTTCGAGTTGGTGTGGTCGGGCAACTTCTCCTATCCACAGCCGATGTACTATCCCGGCAAAGGGTTCCTCTTTATCCACACTTGGTACGTTGCAGGGCGCGGCAATTACATGATGACCAGCAACCCCGACGGTACGGTGTGGACGCCGCGCCGCGAACTGGCCTATTTCGAGGACGGACACTATCAAATCAGTGGCGTGTGGAACGGGACAAAGACCGGCATCGCTTTCAACATGCACCCGAAAGGAAAAGGTCTCAATTACCGTACCAACATCTACTACATGGAGTCTGATGACTTCGGAGAGACGTGGCGCACCGTGGAAGGCACACCGCTGAACATTCCGCTGAAGAGCAAAAACAATCCGGCACGGGTCTTTGAGTACGAGAGCTGGCCGCGTAACGTCTACATCAAGGACACGCGCTTCGATTCACAGGGACGCCCGATCATCCTCTTTGTGCTGAGTAAGGGATTCGAGTCCGGGCCGGCCAACGGCCCACGCGAGTGGCGCATCGCGCAATGGACCGGGACGGTGTGGACAAACAGGTTCATCGGCATTGTCTCCGACAACAACTACGATACCGGTTCGCTCTACATCGAGAGCGACACGCGCTGGACGATCATCGGTCCCACGCGTCGCGGGCCACAAGCCTATAACCCCGGCGGCGAAATAGCACTGTGGCGGACCGACGATGGTGGCGAGACGTGGCGCCATGTACGCGAAATGACGAACCGCAGTCCGATGAACCACACCTATGTGCGGCGTCCGATCAACGCACATCCCGATTTCTACGGGTTCTGGGCCGATGGCCACGGACGGCAAGAATCTGAGTCGAGGCTTTACTTTTGCGACAATAACGGTACGGTTTATCGCTTGCCGCAAGTGATGACGGGCGATTTTGCAGAGCCGGAACGCGTGCCTGTTCCCGGTGGTACGGTCTTGAAGATCGGAAAGTGACGACATGAGAACGAAAATGTTGAGAAGTGTGCTGATGACGGTGGCGATTCTGGCTGCCGCAAGCGTATGTGCCTTCGAGGAATTGCCGTTGCAACGTCAATATCTCACGCTGCTGGAACCGTGGGCGAAAGCGGCCATGACCGAAATCCGTTTCTTGGACAATGAGACGGCGGTCTACGGTTTGGGACAGGCCGGGCACTGGTACATGCAGGCGCATGACACCGCCTTCTGCGCCTTTGCGGTTTTAGGTACCGATCCCAATACGGACGAGGCGCGTGTCGGGATGACGCGGGCCGAATTGCGGCACGTCGCGCTGGCGATGCTGCGCTTCACACTGCGCGGCCATATTGCCGGTGGCGGCACCTGCACCAACGGCAAGCCGTGGGGGCACACCTGGATTTCGAGTTTGGGACTGGAGCGGATGAGCGTGGGCATCGACGCGCTGGAAGCGTATCTGGACGATGATCTCAAGGCGCTGTACGCCAAAGTCTGCGCCTCTGAGGCGGATTACCTGCTGAAGCAACCTGTCACCGCAGGGTTGACCAAAAACAATCATCCCGAATCGAATCAGTGGCAAGGCAACATCTCGCACCGGGCGGCGGCGTTGAATCCGGGTGATCCCCGTGAAGCCGACTGGCGCGAGCGGGCCAGCGTGTTGCTCATCAACTCAATGGCTACGCCGTCCGACGCGACCAATGCGGCGGTGGTCGATGGTCGGACGGTGAGCGCGCGTTTTGTCGGCGCGAACATGTTCGACACGCGTGCCTGCAACCATCACGGCTATCAGAACGTCGGCTACATGTACATCACACTGTCCAATCTCGGGATCTATCATTTCTGGTGCAAGCGGCGCGGCGTCAAACCGCCTGATGCGCTGTATCACAACGCGCTCGATCAGTGGAAAGTGATGAAGGCCTGCACGTTTAAAGACGGGCGTCTCGCGCGCGTCGGGGGCGACAGTCGGGTGCGGTATTGCTACTGCCAAGACTACGCGATCCCGGTGTGGCTGCTGGCGCGCGACGCATTCGGCGATGCGGATGCCGAGGCTTTTGAGCGCGGCTGGCTGCGGCAGGTGCGGACTGAGCAACAGGCCAACACGGACGGCTGGTACATGCGTGAGAGACTGGCGGGGATGCAGGCTCTCTCGCCGCTCTACTACCAGCGCCTTGAAGGTGACAAGGCGTGCACGTTGGCCTGCGGCGCATACTGGCGGCGGATTTTCGATCTGGACGCCGCGCCAAAGGCGACGGTCGCCGCGCCGACGCAGTGGCACGATCCGTTTCACGGCGCCTGGCTGATGCGTGGCGAACGTCGCTTCGCCTCTTGGGTGTGGCACGGCGCGATGAAAGCGGGCGGACTGTGCGTGCCGTCCGATGCGTCCGATATGGCGGAATGGCAATACAATCTGGCAGGACAGGTGTTCGGCATGGGGATGCAGAACTTCGCGAAGCCCGTGAAATGGACCGGCCTGTCATTCGACGGGGGCTTCGCGACCTGCGGTGTTGCGGATCTGGTCTCTCACAACGGGTTGGCGGAGGGCGATGACGATCCCGATATGGGCCGAATTTTTCTGGCGTTCTGTGCCTTGCCGGATGACCGCACGGCCGTGTCGATCCAGTGGGCGCGCACCTCGAATGCGGCCTATCTGCGGCGTGTGCGCGGCTTGGCGCTCTCCGTGCCCAATGACGTGTTCAACGGTTTTGCCCGGACGCTTCATACAGCCGGTGGCCGCAGGACGCTGAAGGCCGTGCCCCAATCCTTTGAGCGGATCACCAACGCGGGGAACTGGCTCAATCTTGACGACCGTCTCGGCGTGGTGTCGGTCTACGGCGGTGCGCCCGAAGTGGCTCGCGTGGCGGGTCGGCAGATACCGCTCAATATCTGGAACGCCGGAGGGCCCAAGCGGGGCGGCGGGTATCTGTATTGCGAAGAGATTGCCCAGGGCATCCAGGAGGGCCCACGCTATTATGGGCCGCGTGAGACGATCTTCGATTGCGCGGCTGTCGTGCTGACGGCCGACGCATCGGCCACGTCCGCTTTTGCGGCGGCGAATATGGCGGTTCAGGTGCCGGTCTCCGATCCCCATCTGCGCGCGGTGCGGGTCAAGGATGCGGCAGGTGCGCGCTGGCTGATTCTGGTCAACTTTTCCGAAGCACCGAAAACCCTTTCACGCGCCAGCGTGACTGAGTGGCTGGGCGGTGCTGGTCAGGCTTTTCATGGGGATGAAGAACCTCTCGCGCCGCTGGGAATCGGCCTGTGGCGACTGATCCGATAACGGGGGAACAACGATGCAACAAAGAGCGTATATGAAGAAAATGATCGTGACGGCCGTGTCGGTCATGACGGCATTTATGATGCAAGCCGCACCGCAACAGGCGGGCTATCCGTTTGACGGACGAACCGGCTTTAAAGTGAGTGGCGTGCAAAATGTCCTGAAAGCGGATGGGTTTTCGGTGGCCGCATGGGTCAAGATTGAAGATGCCTCGCGCCCGCAAATGTTTCTCACGATGGGGCGGCCGAACGAAGACTTTTCGTTCTATCTCTACAACGGCGCGGTCCGGATGCTGGTCGAAGATGAACCTGGTAAATATGGATTCGCAACGGCCAAGCCGCCGCAGCCGGGGGGCTGGAGCCATTATCTTGGAACCTATGACGGCAAGACGGCCAAAATCTATCGCAATGGCGTGCTGGAGGGGCAACAGACGGTCCCGCTGAAACGGCCCTCGTTCGTGAATCCGCTGACCGTTGGTGTGATCGACGGCGAAGATGAACGCATCCTCCAAGGGAACATGACCGATATCCGCATCTGGAATCGCGTTCTAGGTGCGGACGAGGCGCGGTATCTCGCTGGCGATGAGACGTGGCAGGGACGGTCGCGTGAACTGATCGCTCACTGGCAAACTCATCCGACCGATACAACGATCGCCAATCGCGTGAAAGGCGGGCCAGAACTGGTCAAATTTCAACCTGTGCTAGCCGTCCTGCTCAATCGCAAGCTGCCTGGCTTCCGGGGTATCTGGTACTTCAATCAGCCGTCAAAGGACGAGTACGTCTACAAGTACAGTGGCGGACTTGGGACTTACTGCGCGAAGCACATCCCGATGGCTTGGTATGCGCCTGCGGTCAACAAGACTTTCTTCTGCTACGGCGGTACGGATGAGACGAACAGCACGTTGCTGCACATGGTTTCGTATTACGATCACAAAACGGGGCTTGTCGCGCAACCGACCTGTCTGTTGAACAAGAGAACCACCGATGCACATGACAACCCGGTGATCAATTTGGACGACAAGGGATACATCTGGATTTTCTCCAGCAGTCACGGACGCGGGCGTCCCTCATACATTTCGCGTAGCGTCAAGCCCTACGACATCGAGGCGTTTCAGCTCATGTGGAGCGGGAACTTCTCCTATCCCCAACCTTTCTACTATCCTGGCAAAGGCTTTCTCTTTGTCCACACGTGGTACGTGCAGGGCCGCGGCAATTACTACATGACCAGCAATCCGGATGGGGCCGAGTGGAGCGAGCGCAAGCAGACCGCCTACTTTGAGGACGGGCACTATCAGATCAGTTGGCAATGGAAGGACAAGAAGACCGGCATCGCCTTCAATCAACATCCCAAGGGGAAAGGGCTGAACTGGCGCACAAACATTTACTACATGGAGAGCGATGATTTCGGGGCCACCTGGAAAACCGCCGATGGCCGCGTGTTGGACACGCCGCTGACCGACAAAGTCAATCCAGCCCTTGTGCGGGAGTACGAGAGCAAGGGACGCAACGTCTACATCAAGGATGTGCAGTTCGATTCCAAAGGGAACCCGATCATTCTTTTCGTGTTGAGCAAAGGCTATCAATCTGGCCCGGCCAATGGCCCGCGTGAGTGGCGTATTGTGCGTTGGACCGGTGCCGAATGGCAGGAGCGTTTCACCGGTATCGTGTCGGGGAACAATTACGATACCGGCCCGGTGTACGTCGAGAGCGACACCACGTGGCGCATCATCGGCCCGACCGAGCTGGGTCCGCAGCCGTACAATCCCGGCGGGGAGATTGCGATGTGGTTGACCGAGGACGCGGGCGCCACATGGCGCAAGGCCAGGCAGATGACGGCGGGCAGCGAGATGAACCACACCTACGTGCGCCGTCCGGTCAACGCACACCCCGATTTCTACGGCTTCTGGGCGGACGGCCACGGGCGCAAGCCGTCCTCGTCGAGCCTTTACTTCTGCAACCAGAAAGGCGATGTTTTCCGTCTGCCCGTCGTGATGGACGGCGACTTCGCGCTGCCGCAGAGGGTGCCGGCCAAGGAGTAACCCCACCGTCGAAAGAGGCGTGCCCGCCGTGCGGCTGCGCCGCGAACTTTCAACTCTCAACTCTCAAGGTATGGACGATACGATGACGACCCACTCCAACCGAGGATTCATGATGTCGGCCGTGCGCGTGCTGATCGGCGCGGCGTTCTGTCTGGGATGGCCGCGGCCCGCAAACGCCAGGGAGACGGTGTTCCGCGTGGATTTCGGCCAGGCGGGGAAGCCCTGCCCGTATGAGAAGGTCGGGCGTTTCCACGGCGCACTGCCGCCGAGGGTGCGTGAAAATTTCGCCGCGTGGAACGCTTCCGTGGCGCACGCGGAGCGGCTCACGGAGAACGGGCGCGCGTTTCTTCGGATCCATGCGGAGAAAGTCGATGCGGCCGTGCAGTTCTCGATCGACGGCGGCGAGATCGCGCTGCCGGGCGTGTTCGAGCTGGTTGTGACAGCCCGGCCGCAGGCCGCTCCCCTCCAATTCAACCTGCGGCAGGTGGGTGCGCCTTATCACGGTTTCGGCGAAGCCGAGTTCCCGGTCGCCGGCGCATGGAAGGAACGCCGCTTCATCATTCAGACACGGGAACGCTGCGCGTCAAACGTGGCGATCTTCTTCTGCACGGGCGGCGGCGTCACGGACATCGCCTCAGTGGAGCTGGCACGCCTCGGCAACGAGGAACTCGCGGCCACCGTGCCGCGCCCGGACGCCTCCGTGAAGAACTTCTTCCGCAACAGCCGCTTCCCTCTGGGGCTGCCCTGCGGCTGGAACATGGACCGCGACAGCCGCACCGCCACCTGCGGGGCGGACGCCGCGCATCCCGGCGAAGGGGGCCTCCCTTCGCTCGCAATCAAATCCGCACAGGGCTTCGCGCTGTATTCCGAGCCCTTCCAAACCAATCAGCCGGACAAGCCCCATACGATCACGTTCATGTATCAGAGCGACGGAGCGTGCCGCGTGGAAGTGATGGACGAAGGTCGTTCTCTGGCCGGCAAGGCGCTGGTGCCTTCGAACGGCTGGCAGACGGCCACGCTCAACTTTGTGCCGCCCGGCGAGGCGCTCTGTTTCTGCCTGCGCTTCACGGGCAGCGGAACCTTCCGGCTGGATGCCTTGCGCGCGTTCGCCGATTCGACGGCCGCCGACTTGGCGGACCGCGCGTGCGAGGTCGCGCTCGCGCCGGGCCGCTCCGAGATCGCCGAGACGCGCATCCAGTTCGCGGACGAATGCGCCGAGGTGCGCTTCTGCGTGACGGGCGAGGCAGGCGGTGCGGTGCTGAAAAGCCGCGTGGCGGATCTTTACGGAACGAGCGTGCCGCTGGCGGATCTCCGCGTACCGGACGGGGCGAAGCGTTTTGACGGCGCGCTGCGGTTCGACGTCGTTCCCGCCAGGCCGCTCGGCCAGTTCCGGATCGAGGCGTGGGTGGAACGCGACGGCAGGCGCATCTCGCCCTATAACGAGATCGTGATGACGCGGCTGGAGCGTCCTGTTTTCTGGGATCAGGACGCGCCGGACTCCCCCTTCGGCTGCCACTTCCTCGCCTCTGAGCCGACCCTCCGCATGATGAAGGCCTGCGGCATCAACTGGGCTCGCCTGCACGACGCTGGCACCGAGTACTGCGGCTGGTGGAATCTTGAACGGGAAAAGGGACAGTGGACATTCATGGACGAGGATATTCAGCGTTACCGCAAAAACCGGATCAAGATTTTCGCGCAGTTGGGAACCGCGCCGGCGTGGGCCTCGCACTACGGCGACTTGGGCTGCACGTACATGGGGTATTTCGAGAAATTCCTGCGCCCGAAGAATAACGAAGACTTCAACGCCTATGTGAAAACGTTCGTCACGCGCTACAAAGGGGTGATCGACGAATATTTCGTCTGGAACGAGCCCTGGGGCAGGTGGTGGGAATCAGGGCAGGACGCAAAGTTCTTCGGCAAGGATAACGCGAAGCGCGATTTCGCTGAGCTTTGCCGCGGTGCCTACCGGGCCGTGAAGGCGGTGGACCCTTCCATCAAGGTCGCGGGGTTCAATACCTATGGAGGTGGGGGCGGTCGGCTGTGGACGGCGGGCGTGCTGGCCGCCGGGGGCATGGAGGCGTGCGACATCATCGACTTCCACCTCTATACCAAGAACGCGACGTGCCTCGCGGACGATAGCGTGGCGCAGGCCTATCGGGATGCGGTCGGCGAAATCTTCGACAAGGTCCCGAACGCGGGCGGCAAGCCGATCTACATGAGCGAGGGGCAGGGCGGCAGCACAGGCTCCGCCGGAGGCGGGCAGCGTATGACCGGCCTGTATAAACACGCCATCACCTGGCAACAGGAAGAGGATACGGTCGGTTTGGCGGAGAAGAACTGCCGCTACACGGTCAGCCTCCTGGCGCAGAAGGTGGCCAAGGTCTTTCTCTACACGGCGCATGGCTACTCCTCCCTCGCCCGCGCGCCGAGCTTCATGGTACTGCTGGGCGCGGACGGCTATCCGCATCCGGGCCTGGCCGCCTACGCCCACCTCACGCGCTCGCTGGAAGGCAAGCCGTTCGTGCGCAAAGTCGCGCTGGGCGAGAACCGTTTCGCCTATCTCTTCGCAGGGCGCGGCGGAAGCTGCGCGGTGCTGTGCGGCGGACGCGAGGCCAAGTTGCCGTTCATCCAGGACCCCGCCATCCGCTGGACTGATCTCTTCGGCAATCCGCTGGCCGATCCCGCCACGCTGCCCGGCACGATGCGCTACGCGGCGAGCGCCCTGCCGCCCGATGAACTTGCGAAGCACCTGACGAGTCCGCAGTGACGCTATCCCCAGGTAAGCGGCTTAACTTTGACCTCCTAGCCGCCTTTTGATGGCCGTGCTACAACGCGGGCATGAACACACAAATCGTGAAGGCGGAGAAGACGGGGCGCAAGCGGTATGCGGAGCGCGAGCGCCGGAAACTGCTGCGGAAAGACGGCAGGAGCGGGATGACGCAGGCGGCGTTCTGCCGCGCCAACGGCGTCAATGCGGTGACGCTTTCGTTGGGGCCATCGAAATCGGGATCGCTATCGCTATCGAAGGAACACCGAATGGCACTCTGACACGAGAGATTGGATGTCCTCCGGCTGGCGATCGGCGACGCCGCGTGGGTCTACGAGATCGCTGCGCGGCTGGAGGGCGTCCATCGTGCGCACGGGACCCATGGCGCTGGACGAAGCCGAAAGCCAGGAACGAAAGAATGAACTGGACCGCATGGCGGCGATGCTGAGTCGGCTGGGCGGAAGAGGATACCCAGTGCGAGCAGAAACATCGGCCTGCGGCGGAAACCCAATCGATCCCGATCCCGATAGCGATAGCAATTTGGATGAAGACAAGCCCCGACAACGCGGTGGAGGCGACGGGATGCCGCCGCCTCACCGCTGACGTTAGCCCGAGAGAGAATGACGGCGCCAACGGGGAGGTGGAGATCGACAACAGCCTCGTCGAGAACACGATCCGGCCCAGCGCGATCGGAAAGAAAGAACGGGCGGTTCTTCGGCTCCGAGAGCGGCGGCTGGCAGAACGCCGTGATGTATCGTTTAACGCGTCGCCGTCAAGACGGTCAAAGTTCAGCCGCTTACGATCAGTCTGTTCCAGTCGGTGAACGGCTGGATGCCGGTCACGCTCGGGAACGTCGTGGGGGCTTTGCTGTTAAAGAGAGCGAAACGAGAATGGGTTAGAAAAGCAAAAAACCCCATCATTGCCGGGGTTTTTGATGATTTTGGCCTGTTTTGAATGGTGGGCGCTACAGGATTCGAACCTGTGACTTCTACCGTGTGAAAGTAGCGCTCTAACCAACTGAGCTAAGCGCCCGCACCGTGAAAAACGAGTGACCTTATACCATTGAGTGGCACGGCGTGTCAAGGATGCGCGTTAAAAAACAGGCGATCTTGCAGGGCATTTTCATTTAAGCGGTTATCGTGCTTTGTTTTATTGATAAAGACTTTTGGCTAAACGCGAACCGCCTTTTTTGCTTACCTATGCTTCGGCGTGGCAGAACCGCGAAGGGCGCGGTTTCTGTCCGCGTCACAGAACTGGCGGTGCAGGATGCTGGCAATCAGGAAGATACGCGGCAGCGAACTGGGGCGTTTCAAGAAGCTGGAGGGCGAATACCACTACATGGGCGAGACGCGCTCGGGCGGCGACACGCTGCGCCTGGTGGCCGAGGAGGATGGCGAATGGGCCGCGCTTATGGTCTGGGGTTCGGCCTGCTACCGCCTAAAGCACAGGGACGCCCATATCGGATGGACGGCCTCCCTGCGGGCTGGCCGGCAGAAGCTGGTGGTGCAGAATCGCCGTTTCACGGTGCTGGCGGGGCGTGGCGAGCGGCCGAACCTGGCCTCGCGGGTTCTTGGGCTGGCGGCGCGCGAGCTGCCGGCGCTGTGGCTGGCGAGCTTCGGGTACGAGCCGCTGATCGCGGAGACCTTCTGCGACATGGAGGCGTCCGCCGGGACGTGCTACCGCGCGGCGGGCTGGACGCCGCTGGGGATGACGAAGGGGTTCTCGCGCTCGCGCCAGACGGCGGACTACTACGTGCCCAACGGCCGCCCCAAGGCGCTCTGGGTCAAGCCGCTGCGGCAGGGCGCATGCGAGACGCTGCGCGCGACCGAACTGCCCCCTGAATGCAGGAAGGGCGCGGACAGCGACGCCTGCGGCGTCCTTCCGCTGCCGGAGCCGCTGGTTGAGTCCCTGCACGAGGCGCTCTGCCGGGTGCGCGACCCGCGCGGGAGTAACCGCAGGTTCCACATCGGCGCGATGCTGACGCTCCTGACGATGGGCGTGATGGCGGGGCACAGGGATCTCAAGCCGATCGTGCGCTACTGCGGCAAGCTCACGCAGCGGCAGCGCGTCGCGCTCGGCCTGCCGCGCTTTGACCGCAAGGGCGGCGGCAACTACCGCAAGACGCCCAGCTACAGCGCTTTCTACAACCTGCTCAAGAAACTAGATCCGGACGACTTCGCGGCCGTCATGGGCGCGTGGATCATATCCCGCGAGGGATCTCTCCCGCGCCAGCTCGCGCTGGACGGCAAGTTCATCCGGGACGTGACCGGCGTGGTCTCGCTGGCGGACGCCGAAAGCGGCGTGCCCGTGGCGATGGCCGCAGCGTCTCAGAAGGAGGGTGGGGGCAAAAGTGCGAGATGGCGGTCGCCCGACGCCTGATCCGGCAGTCGGGCCTCTCGGACGCGCTTGTCTCCGCCGACGCGCTGCACTGCCAGCAGGAGACCGTCCGCGAGATCACAATGTCCGGCGGCGAGGCGCTCGTCCAGGTCAAGGGCAACCAGAAGTCGATCCTGGCCGCTTGCGAAAGCGTCGCCGACCGCCGCGCCCCCCTTTTTGCACGGCGTCCGTGACGGAGAAAGCCCACGGGCGGACAGAGACCCGCCGCACATATGTCTACGAGCTGTCGGAACCGGCCGGCGTGGGCCTCTTCGGCGCGCTCACGCTGCTCAAGACCGACAGGGAGCGCACCGTGCACAAGACCGGCCAGACATCCGCCGAAACGGCCTGGCACCTGTGCACCCTTGAGCCGCGCCGACGCACGGCCGGCCAGTGGGCCGCACACATACGGGACCACTGGGGGATAGAGTCCCGCAACCACAACCGCAGGGACTCCACACTGCTGGAAGACAAGACGCGCAGCCGCGACAGGGCCATCGTCGGCAATCTCGCGGTCGCCCGTGCCGCGCTTCTCTTCTTCAACGCAAGGAGTAAAGACGGCAACCTTGGCGCCTTCACCGATGACTGCCGAGAAAGCAGGACAATGACATTACGCATGCTTACCCGTCAAAATCCCTTCACATGGAAACGATGTCCCTGGCGATTGCTTTTTCTGCTTGACTTCTTGCCGTTAATCTGTATACGCTCTGAGCATGTCTTGGTTTAGCGCCAAGCCTTGGGCATGAATGAACGTCGATGCGGTTTGAAAATGATTTTGGCGTTGAACGCAGATAGTGCAAGGAGAGCCACGATGAACGTAACGGTAATGACGGTGTGTTCCTTTCTCGCTTGTGCCTTTTTATCCGGAGCCGGCCTCGCGGCGGACGTGATATGGACAGGGGCGGGCGGTGACGGTCTGTGGTCGAACGGCGCCAACTGGTCGGGCGGCTCCGTGCCGGCGGCGGCGGACGTCGCGGTTTTCGCCAACGACGTGCCCAGCGGGGTGACGGTCTCCGCCAACACCACCATCAAATCCATGCTGGTCACCGGGCCGGTCGATCCGGTCATCACCGTCGCGGACGGCCAACCTCACGGTCGACGGGCCCGGCATGCTGACGATGTCCACGGCGGGCAACGCGACGAGCGACAACCACCTCGACAACGGGGCGAACGCGGGGTTCACCCTCACGATCAACGCCACGATCACCGGCGCGACGGGTTTCGAGGGCTGGCGCGCGACAGCGGATCACCCCGGTGGTCTCATCGTTCTGGGCAATGCCGCCAACGACTACACCTTCAACAACGCGCTCGCCGGCGGGATGCAATACGCCGTGGTCAAGCTTGCGGACGCGGGCCAACCCTCCTCCCTTGGCGCGGGATCCTATGTTGGCCTCAGCGGCGGCCCCCAGCACCGCCTCATCTACACCGGCTCCGGCGACAGCACCGACCGTGACTACCGCCTCAACGGCAACCCCACGCGCTTCGTGCAGGCCGGTAGCGGCCCGCTGGTCTTCACTGGGCCCGTTCGCAGCACGCCGTCCAGCGCTGTTACACTCACGCTGGACGGCGACGCATCGGCGGCAGAAGCCCGTATTAGTGGCCCCATCTCCCAGAATGGCACCAATGCCCTTTCGGTCATCAAAGAAGGCTCGGGCACATGGGTGCTGGACGGCAGCAACACCTTCTCCGGGACCCTCACGGTCAATGCGGGTGCCCTCGGGCTGGATGCCACAACCAATGCCTTCGGCAGGGCCTCTGCCATTATCGTGAATACCGGTGCGACACTCGCGATCAATCCCTCAGCCACGGACGGCTACGCCGTGACGCTGCCGCCGGTCAACGGATTCGGCGCCGCCGCAGTGACCGTCGCCCGGGCCGCGACCTCCTCGGCCGTGACCTTTTCCGCCCTCAACGTCGCCGGCTCGCTCGCCAACCGCATCTTCCTCAAGAGCCTCCCCTCCGGCGTCGTCGGCCCTTGGCTCACGCTCAATGGCGGGGCCGCCGCCTACGATCCCGTCAACGGCCTCGTGCCCGCAACGGCCACCTCGGCCTCCCTCGCCACCAAAGGCAGCGTTTTGCCGGACGGCGCGGATATCCAGGCGGTCATCGACAGCGTCGGCACGGGGGCGGACATCGCGCTGTCTGCCGACCCCACACGGCTCTACAGCCTGACGCAGACGGTCGCGGGGGATGCCGCGACCGTGAGCACGGCCGGGAAAACACTCTATGCCGGTGAGCTTGCGATCGCCTCCGGCGCGGCCGCGCTCACCATCGGTGCCCTTCCCCGTGACGGCGTGTTCCTGCCGCCCGTGACGGAGTTCGCCGCGCCCGTCATCCCCCGACAAGCTCCGCAGTGGCCGCGCTGGCGCCGACCATCTGGTACGACCCCTCGGATGCCGCTGCCGTTCAGGTTTACTTCGGCGTTGTCACTGGCCTTGTCAACAAGGGCACCGCCGGAGCCGCTTTGAACGCCATCGTCCGTCCCGGCTTCACCGCGCCACTCTATGCCACGGGCGCGGACTCCCACGCCGCGCTGCCGATGATCCGGATCGCCGTGACCTCGCAGGGCCTCCAGAGCCTCGCCAACTGCGGCGTGTCCGGCAACGCGCCGCGCACCATCGTCTGCGTCCTCGCCCGCGACGCGGGCAAGGAAATGATCGTCTCGATAGGCGCCGGCAGCACACGTAACGCCTTCGAGCCTTATCTGCGCAACGATTACACGCGTTTCGGCACCTACAGCAACGACATCGACGAACCGGTCAAGCCCGGGGCCACGCCGGTCGTCCTGACCATGCTGAACGGCGTGGACGGTAACAGCGACACCTTCCAGGGCTTCGCGGACGGCGTCTCAACAAAGGGTGCCAAGAACGGTGGTGTTCTCGCGACCACCGCCACGCCGCTCCATCTTGGCCACCGCAACGGCTCCGTTTCCGACAACTACCGGGGCCAGATCGGTGAGGTGCTGTTCTTCGGCCGTACCTTGAACGACACCGAACGCCAGACGGTCGAGGCCTACCTCGCCGCCAAGTGGCAGCAGGCCAAACCCGCCTCCGACACCGTCAGCACGACGCTCACCCTGCGCAATGATTCCGACGCGCCGCTCACCGTCAACGCGGCGGTCGTCCCGCCGGACTACAACGCCGTCGGGCTGGATAAGGAAGGCGCGGGCGATGTCACGCTCGCGGGCGGCGCCACGGTCACCGGCCCCGTGCGCATCGGGGCCGGCGCGCTCATCGTCAACACGCCGGCGGGGACGCTGGACACGCTGGGCCTCGTCACCGGCGCGGGCGCGCTGGTCAAGGGCGGCAAAGGCATGCTCTCGTTGCCCTCCGCCAACGCCAGCACCTACGCGGGCGGCACCCTCGTCACGGGCGGCGTCCTGCGGATCGGCAACAGCGCCGCGCTGGGCACGGGCGATCTCGTGATCTCGGGCGGCGGCACGCTCGACCTCGGCGGCGCCGCCGCGAACGCGCTCACCCTGCCCAACCGCGTCACCGTCTCCGGCGCGGGTGCCGAAGGCCAGGGCGCCATCATCAATACCAGCCTCAATCAGCAGAATATTTTCCAGAATACGGTTCTTACGCTGGCAGATGACGCCTTGTTTGGCGGTGCCGGGCGTTGGGACATTCGCAGCCCGAACGCGACGCTCGACCTCGCCGGGCATACCCTCGCAAAAACCGGCACCTTTAATCTTGTCTTTGCCGCCAGCAACATCTCCAACGCCCCGGCGGGCACCGTGTTCGACATCCGGCAGGGGATGCTCTCGGTCGAGTCGGGGGCCGTCGTGTCGCCGAACACCCCTGCGCAGGAGGTGCTGATCGCCCCCGGCGGCTCGCTCGGCCTGAACACGCTGACCGCGCCCCTCAACTGGGGCATCATCCCCGCCGACGGCGCGGCCATCATGTCCACCGGCACCGACGCCGCGACCAACAAGAACGTGCTCACCTCGGACATCGTCCTGAACGGCACGCTCCACCTCACGGCGAACGGCGGCTACGGCAAGAATCTCACCGGCCATCTCGCCGGTGACGGCGGCCTGTCCGTCTCCAACGGCGGCATGTTTGCACTCAACCTGCTCTCGCACCCCGCCAACACCTTCGCCGGGCCGGTGAGCGTGACCAACGCGGTGCTCGGCCTGAAATATCCCGGCTCGCTGCCGGACGTCGCCAACCTCACGTTGATGGGCGAGAGCGCGGTGCGCGTTTATCCGATGACGTGGGCGAGCGGCGCGATCGAGTCACTCGCCATGAGCGGCAGGTTCGGTATCGCCAACAACCGCCTCCAGCTCGAGGTCGCGGCGGAGGAGACGGTCTGCGTGAACGCCAATATCGGCGCGCCGTTCCTCGGCCAGGTCGACAAGCACGGCGCGGGCGAGCTGGTGCTGGACGGCGAATGGCTGCTCTCCGGCCACGCCCGCACTTACGCCGGCACGCTCACCCTAACCAACAGCGCGATCTTTGACATTGGCAACCGCGGCTTTTACCACGGCGACGGCACGGGCGCGGACACCGTCCTCAACATCGGCGGGAACGCGCAGTTCCTCAGCACCGACCTCGGTTCGGGCCAGAAGCACCCCGGCATCGTTGTCGGCGCGCATGCCGGCTGCAAGGCCGTGATGAACGTCACCGGCAACGCCTTCGTGCGCGGCAAGATTCTGGTCGGCGGCACGGATCTCGCCGACAGCAACACCGTCGCCGCGGTCTACCAGTCCGGCGACAGCCTCTGGAACAGCCCCGCCGGCAACAACAACGACGGCATGGTCGGCATGTACGGCTGCGGGCTGTACCAGCTGGACGGCGGGCATCTGGCCATCAACGGCGGCACCCAGTTCGGCGTGATGCGCAACAGCCAGAAGAGCATCGGCATCTTCCGCCAGACCGGCGGCCGGCTCACGTTCAGCAACGGTTACGGCGGCACGTTCGCGTTCTCGCGCGGCGGCGTCGGCATCGCCCACTTCGAGGGCGGCACCGCGACCATCTCGCAGCTCGAGCTGCTCGATAACTACAACAACAATGGCGAGGCAGGGGAAAACCTTGCCGGCGGCACCGCTGTGGCGACCGTCACCGGCACCGCCGACGTGACGACCGCCGCGGAAGTCCTCTTCGGCAACCGCGCGGACGGTTCTCCCACCGCCACCGCGATCCTCAACCTCAACGGCGGCAGGCTCACCACCACCTATCTGCGCCGCCTCAACAAGAACGCGAACTGTGCCGTCAACTTTAACGGCGGCACCCTCTGCGTCACCAACAACGCGGGCAACGCCAAGCTGATATCGTCGGACAATGCGGCGCTCCCGCTGAACGCTTACGTCTATGCGGGCGGTGCGATCATCGAGATCGGTGAGCGCGTGGTGCGCACCCTCGACGTGCCGCTCGCCGCGGCCATCGGTGCAGGCGTTACGGCTATTTCCGTGACGTCCGGCGGCTCCGGCTACATCATGCCGCCTCACGTCAGCATCACCGGCGGCGGCGGGTCGAACGCCACCGCGTTTGCGCGTATCGACCGTGAGACCGGTGCGGTCACCGCCATCGAGGTCACCAGTCCGGGGCAGGGGTACACCAGCGCCCCGAACGTCACGCTTCTCGGCGGCGGCGGCAGCGGCGCGGCGGTCGGCGCCGTGACGATCAGCGGTGCCCCCTCCACCGGCGGTCTCACGAAACGCGGTTCCGGCACCTTGATTCTGAACGTGCCAAACACCTATGGGGGCGTGACCCGTGTCGAGGGTGGCGTCCTGAGGATCGCCCATCCGCAGGCGCTCCCGGCCACCGGTATCGTGATCGGTGACGGCACGCTTGACCTCGGCGGCTACACGGTCACCAACAAGAGCGTCATCGTTTCCGGCACCGGTGCGGTCATCAACGGCAGGATCGTCGCGGCCTCCATCGTCAAGACCGGCGCGGACACCGCTGTCTGGGACGCGCACGCCGAGCTCGCGCGGGTTCCCACGGCGCTCATCCCCGGCCTCTACGAGGGCCGCGTCGACGGCGCGTTCAACACCAACGCCCCCAACCCCCGCACGGCGATCGAGCTTACCACCGTCGCCGCGAACGGTGTCAGTGTCTCCGGCGATCCGGTTTTCCTCAACGGCAAAGAGTGGCGCAACAACACCACCTACATCTATACCGGTTACCTGTGGAACCGTGCCGCCACCAATGTGACCTGGACGTTCCTCAAGGCGTTCGACGATTCTCTGCAGCTCACCCTCGACGGCACGAATATTATCTACCATACCGGCTGGAACACGGTCGTGAAGACCAACGTCACGCTCACGCCCGGCCCGCACCGTTTCGAGGCCCGTTTCGGGCAGGGCAGCGGCGGCGTGGGCGGAACGGCGGGTGTCACGACCGACCCGGCGAGTGTGTGGTGGACGCCCGCTGTGCGTGGGCTCTCCGTGGATAAGCTGGGCCGTAATGAGCAGGTCTACGCGAATTATACCTTGCTCGTTGATCCCGGCGACGGCTCGGTCTTTACCGTGAACCTGCCCGATTCGGGTGAACCGGACGAGGTGGTGCGCGTGGCTGAAGGCACACTGCTGTTGCCGCCGCGCGAGCCTGGCCTCTATCAGGGCACCATCGATCACGGTGGGTTGTCAAGCGCGGCACGTAACCTGACCGAGCCCAATCCAAAAACCGCAGTGGTGCTCGCAACCGATCAGGCTAACTCCAAGACACGGCTGGACAACGGCGCGCGCTGGACGGCCGGACAGGGGTGGCCGACCAACCTGACCGAGTGCTACTCCGGCTATATCTGGAACCGCTCGTCCGTCACGACCAACCTGACGCTTTATAAAAACTTCGACGACACCATCGACTTGTTCCTCGACGGTACGCTTATTCCGGTTACCCGCGGTAACGCATGGAACATTATCGGCTTGCTGCAGCTCACCCTCGCGCCGGGTTCGCACAGCCTCGAGATTCGTTTCGGACAAAGCGCGGGTGGTGCGGGGCCGTCCGAGAATGGGGAGACCGTCGGTTGGCCGCAGGACATCGCCCTCGGAATCGACTGGCAGGGACGAGGCGCGGCGGTTCTCGCCAACTTCGTCAAGCTCCAGGATCCCGGCGACGGCTCGCTGCTGACGCTCACGCCGCACGACGGTGACGCGGGGGTGCTCGACGGCGTGACCGTCGAGGTCACCGGGGGCGCGGCGCTCGACCTGGGCGGCATCCCCCGTGAGGGTGTCAACATCGTCGGTGGAGGCGCGGTTCTCAACAGCGCGGGCGGCATGGATAGCGTGCTGTCACCCGCCGGTGACGCCCGCACCGGCACGATGTCCATCTCCGGCGGCTCGCTGGACGGCGCGACCTACCGCCTCACGATCCATGACACATTCACCCACGTTCCCGGCCTGTGGGAGGGGATGCTCAAAGGCACCGGCGCCGACGACTTCTGGGATATCGTCACGCCTAATCCCAAGACGTCGGTGCAGCTCACCACCCGCGCCGGCAACGGCGCCAAAGCCGCGAACAGCACATATGCGGGCGGCCTTTGGAACGGCAGCTATCACACCTGGGTGTACACCGGCACGCTGTGGGTCAACTCGACGACCAACGTGACGTGGACCTGGCGCTTCACCTTCGATGACGACGTGGCGCTGTGGCTCGACGGACTGCTCGTGCGCAACGTGAAACTCTCCGCCGGCGTTCAGTACCAAGACTGGGTGATGACGCCCGGCCCGCACGCCATCGAGGTGCGCTACGGCGACGGCACGGGCAACGTCGGCCCCGCTGACGGTCTGGGCGGTCTCACCTATGACCCGCTCGGACGCGGCGCGTATTCGGCGGTGGAGAACTTCGTCCTGCTGGAGGATAGCGGCGACGGGACAGTGCTGTCACTGACGGCGGACAGTGGTGTTCACGACTTTGTCACCTGCCCCGGTGCACTCGACGTGACGGGCCTGACGGTGGTGCCGTCCGACGAGATATCTGAAGCGCCGTCCGCACGCGAATACGTCATCCTCCGTGCCGAGGGCGGGCTGACCGGCACGGCGACTGTCTCGGGCTTCACCAACAAGAAGTGGAAACTGCGTAAGAGCGGTAACGACTTGATCATGACCACGCAGGGCGGCGCACTCATGTTGCTGAAGTAACGAATGCAAATTGCGCGTAGCGAATTTTCGGATTCGCTACGCGCGACAGTCAATCGGAACGAGCAGAGTTTCGCTGGATTCGGTAATTAGTCTCCGCATGCCATTCGAAAAACACTCCCCTGCCGGGGGCGGGATAAACCCACAGGTGCCCGGCTCTGGTTTGGCTATGACCGGGACAGATGTGCCTGACCGGAGTCTCGTCCGCCTGCATATAGTCGTTTGACAGATTCTCCGCGCCTATCGCCTCATAAATGATCCACAGCCAGTCCGCCGTGCGCCAGACCCAGCCACACATCGTCTTGCGTGAAAGGACGACGCCCTCACGCGCATAGATCTGTTCCTGGCGGTATAGCGGGAGGTGGTCGGCGAACTTGCCGGCGCAGATGCGCTCGGGCGCGGCGACGGGCGCATCGCCGCCGGAACGGCGCACGTACTTGCGCCGCTCGGTCACGACCTTCCTGAAGCGCATCGGCTACACGTCGAGCCTGACGGTCTCCTCGGAGCCGATCAGGCGCCATTCTCTGGGACATGCCGCGACCTCGGGCGGTTCGATGGCGATGCGCTCTACCGGCCTTTCTGCTGGCGGAACTCGCTCATGGTCGTGCCGAAGGTCTGGCGGAAAAGCACACCGAGGTGGTTGGCGCTGGTGAAGCCGCAGCGGCGTGCGATTTCCGCGAACGAGAGGTCTGATTTAGTGACCAGCGAGTTGACGGTGTCCATGCGCACGCGCTGGATCTCGTCCATCACTGAGCGTGCCAGCGTATGCGCGAACCGCTTCTCCAGCCAGCGCGGTGTCACGCCGACGTGACTCGCCACATCAGACACGCGGATGTTCAGTCCCGCGTTGATACGGATGTATTCCAGCGCACGGATCACCAGACGGTCGTTGACCTGCAGGCGCTGTGTCGAGGCGCGTGCCACCACCTCCTGCGGTTTGAAGAGCACGCACTGCTGTCCTCTCTGGGTCTTGCGCATCAGGTGATCCAGTAACTCGGCCGCCGCATAACCGGCCTGCTCCATGTCTACCGCGACGCTGGAAAGCGGTGGCAGGCTGGTTTCGCAGATCATGACATCGTTGTTCACGCCCAGTACGGCGATCTCATAGGGCACTGGCAAGTCAGCAGCCAGACAGGCGTTTAACACCTGCCGTCCGCGCGCGTCATTGGCCGCGAAGACGGCGATCGGTTTGGGTAGTTTGCGTAACCAGCGGCTCATTCGCAGGCGCTCGATCTCCCAGTTGTCGCGTTCGGCCTCGTTCGGCGACGGATAAATCGCGCAAGAATGCCCGGTTTCGTCGAGCCGCCGGACGAACGCCGCCTGGCGACGGCGCGACCAGTTGACGTCTGACGGTTCGCCCACAAAGGCGAAGCGCGTGAAGCCGCTGGCCAGATAGTAATCGGCGGCCAGGCGGGCGACTTCAGCCGAGTCGCACTCGATGCGGCTGTAACGGGAGAGCGGATGCTTGGGATCCAGATAATCGTCGATGGGGTCGATCAGGACGGTGGGCAGACGGGCCGCCGCCACGTCGGCAGCCACTTTGGACGAGGGCACACGGGCGATGATGCCGTTGCCGTGCCACACATTCAGATCCGGCAGTTTCTGGTCGCTCCAGCCGCCGGATTCGAGATGCAGGGCCCACGGGCCGTAAAGACGCACGTACGCCAGAATGCCGCGGATCATGCCGCGCGAGATTTCGTGCGACGACTCCAGCAGGATCGCGACCTGTGGGATCTTATGGCGGGTAACCTTCTTGACTCGTGACCGTTGCTTAACCATGGCCACAGTATAGACGGCCTACGATGTATCGTAAACGCCAAACGTCAATCGGCGTAATCGGTCAGTGGCAGGGGGATCCAAGTGGAGCGCGTGTTCGATGCGAAGCATAACTTGGGAACGCGGGGCTCCGTACCCGTCCTTTGAAAGTCAGCACGCGAGTCAGCGCGATATTGGCAGGGCGGTCTCGCCGAGACCGCCGGGGACGGCCCGGCGGTTCGTCCCGGCCGGAAGCGGTTTAGCGTATGCGTCTGGGCCGCTCAACGGTCAAGCCCAAGTTATGCGCGAGCAACAGGGAGGTACGGTGCTTATGCGTGTCTGGCTTCGATCAATCACGCGCTTGACGGATCGTTCGGAAAATCGAGTATCCAGTTCGGATAATCGAGGTTGAGATCGTTCACGTATAATCCTACACTGAAGACGACGATATTGAGCGTTTGAACGACAAGGGGAAAGAAGGTCATGCAGCGACTGATTGCAGGATGTCTGGCGGGTATGTGGGCGTTCGGGCTTTTCGCGGACGACGGTGATGCTGTCGTAGCAGGCAAAGGCACGCTGTGGGTCGGCACCAACGGACTTAGTCTGGTACCGTCGGTGGTGGTGTGCCCGGCGAGTCGGGCCACCGGTGAGCCGTTCTGGGCGTTGACGCTGGAGCCGGATGCGATACCGCCCACGCAGGGTCAGAGCTTGGTGATGACCGATCGGCAGCAAAAAACGGTGCGTTGCGACACGCTGCCGGATGGCCTGCGGCTGACCTACGACACGCTGACGGACGGCCAGCGCGTCTTTAAGATCGGGCTCGTGCTGGAGATCCGCGCGTCTGGCGATGGGTTCACGGTGTCGGGGTCGGTCACGAACGCGGCGCGCGGCTGGTTGCTGACCGGTTTCACGGGCCCGGTGCTGAACGGGATCGCTGCGGATCTGTCCGACTATCCCGCACTGATCCCCGAGGGGTTTGGCAAACGGATCAATCGTGTTCCGGCTCTTGATGAAAAGCAGAAAAAGTGGCAGCGCCTGGGTAACGGCTATGAAACAAGCGTCGCTTATCCAGGTGCGCGCGGCACCATGCAGTGGTTTGCCCTCGCAGGGAGCGAGGGCGGCCTCTATGTCGGCAGCCATGATCCGCTGCACCGCGCCAAGCGTCTGAGTCTGCGTTATGATCCCGCTTCCAAACACTTGGGCATGGCGGTGCGTCACGACTTCTTCTGCCATGGCGGTGAGCGTGTGACGTTGCCGCCGGTGGTGATTCAGCCCTATGTGGGGTCATGGCATGTGGCGGCACGGCTTTATCGTGCGTGGTTTGATTCGGACCGCACACTGCGCGACGTGCCGGCATGGGTACGCGAGGCCTCGGGCTGGTTGCTCTGCATCCTGAAGCAGCAGAATGGCGAGATCATGTGGCCCTACACCTCGCTGGACAGACTGTGCGATGTGGCGGATGCCCGCGGCTTGGACATTCTCGGCCTGTTCGGCTGGGCACATGGCGGGCACGACCATTTGTACCCAGACTACCATCCCTGCGCCGAGATGGGGGGTTCCGAGGCGTTGAAGAAAAGCTTGAAGGAAGCGAAGCGGCGCGGTAAGCGCACGATCATCTACGCCAACGGCCAGCTTCAGGAACGCGAGGCCACCGAGTTTTGGCGTACGGTCGGCAAAGATATCGCTATTACCCGGCGTGATGGAGAGACCTATCAGCATACTTACCATAAGTACACCAATATCCCAAAATACCGTTTTGATCTCGGCTGCCTTTACGCGCAGACGTGGTATGACCGTATGTTGGCTTTGGCCATACAAGCCAATGAGTTGGGGGCGGACGGTATCCTCTACGACCAGTTGGCGATGATGTCGCCCATGGCCTGTTATGGCGAGGGCCATGGGCATCCGGTGCCCTGCATGGTGCATGAGACCGAGCGGCCTGCCTTTCTGCGGCGCATCGCCGATCATATGCGCCGGATCAATCCCGAGTTCATTGTGATGACCGAGGGACTGTACGATTGCGCGCTGGACGCGATTTCGCTGTTCCATGGTTGCGAGTTGGGCATGTTTTACGCATCCTCATCCGAAATGTTAGTGCGCCTGCGCGCCAGCCGGATCTCGGATCCTTTCCCCGAACTGTATCGCATGACCTTTCCGGAAGTGATGAGCACGGTGCGTGTGCCGACCCCCATGTCAGATCGCGACATGGTGAACTACACCTGCTTGTACGGGTTACACTTCGAGCTTGAATCGCGTTATGGCCCCGATGTGACCTATCTGCTGGAGGACCGCGTGCCGGACGTGGCCGATTATGCGCATGTGATCAACAAGCCGGATGTGGCGATGATGAAGGCCACGCCACCCGCTGAAGCCACGCGCTATCTGAAAGAGGCGCTTGAGTTCCAGCGCCAAAACGCCGCGTTCTTCAGGTACGGTCGATATGTGGATAACGAAGGTTTCACTTTGACCGGGCGAGATCTCGTGGCCAAGGGCTTCGTGACGAGTGACAGGTTCGGCGTGATCGTCTGGAACCTGTCTCAGGACACAACGCCATTCACGCTGACGGTGCCGGGGTATACGTTGGATTCAGCCGCTGAGCCGGGACGAGAGCATGTCGAGCCATTGTCGCCTCTGTCCACCAACACGGTGCGGCTGTTGCGCTGGAAAAAGAGCGAATAACAAAGAAGAGAGGGCCTGGCGGGCCCTCTCTATATACTTCGCTTTCTCGTGTGAAAAGCTGACTACTTGCAGAGCGTGTAAAGAACGCCCGCGACCACCGCCGAGCCGATCACGCCGGCCACGTTCGGCCCCATGGCGTGCATCAGCAGATAGTTGGCCGGATCGGACTCCAGGCCCACCTTGTTCGAGACGCGCGCCGCCATCGGCACTGCCGAGACACCGGCCGAACCGATCAGCGGGCCGAAGTCGGTCATCGCGCCCACGCCCATGAAGATCATGATCGGGAAGAGACCGGTGCTGACGCCGAACTCGAAGAAGTAGTAGAGGAACCCGCCGGGCTCCACCACGAGTTTTGTAGCTGCGTCCACGAGCGGCGGCGCGGTGACATTCGCGAACGGCATGTTGGCCAGCAGTCCGCCGAACCCGATCGGCAGCAGGAGCAGCGGCTCGAACTCCTTCACGATCGCCAGATAGAGCAGCACCAGTCAAACGCCGATCATCAACGCCTGGCCCAGTCCGTACGGCAGTCCGCCGATGATTTTGACTTCATGCCCCGGCATACGAGCACCCGATGGCGTCAGATAACCTTCCGCCAGATACGAAGGCGGGTCCTTGGCGAGCCGGAAAAATTTCATGTCACAAAGTGCGGATGCAGAATGCTCCGCAACAAAGAGAAATCACAGAAGACCGCTTTTGTGCGCAACACGGGCGGTCGGGAATTGCCATGAAAACGGATCCTCCGTGCGTCATCAGCCATATGGCGGAAACGGAGCGTGTTTGACACAACAACACGCATTTGTTTTGGTCGTTCTTGCCATCATGGTGGTGCTTGTCATTTACAAATTAATTGTAGGCTAAAGTGCCGGGGCCGGCGTCTGTCAAGACGCCGGCCCCTCGGCCCGCCAACACCGTGCGGCCGGAAAAAGCAATGACCGGTAAACTTATTTCAGCAGTCCGCAGGCCTTAGGCACGGCCGTCGAGAACCACGGGACGAAGGTGATCAGCATCAGCGCGACCAGTATCGCCAGGAAGAAGGGCAGCGCCTTGACGGTCACCTTGGCGATGGTCGTCTTTCCGACGCCGCAGCCGATGAAGAGGCAGGTGCCCACCGGCGGCGTGCAGAGGCCGATGCAGAGGTTGGCGATCAGGATGATACCGAAGTGGATGTCCGATAGCCCGAGCTGGCGCACCACCGGCAGCAGGATCGGCGTAAAGATCAGAATGGCGGGCGTCATGTCCATGAACATCCCGACCACCAGCAGCAGCGCGTTGATCGTGAGCAGGATGACGACCGGGTTCTCCGAGAGCCCCATCAGCGCGGACGAGACGGTCTGCGGGATGTTGGCCACGGTCATGATCCACGACATCGCGCTGGAGGCGCCGATCAGCAGCATCACGACCGCCGTGGTGATGCCGGTCTGCAGGCAGATGCCCGGCAGGTCCTTCCAGGGAATCTCGCGGTAGATCACCACGCACAGCAGGAAGGCGTAGGCGACGGCGATGGCTGCGGCCTCGGTGGCCGTGAAGACGCCCATCAGGATGCCGCCGATGATCAGGACCATCATCAGCAGGCTGGGGACGGCGCGCCAGCAGACGAGCAATGGATGCCGGCGCGGCTCGTCATCCGCACCGGGAACCGACTTGCCGTACCCGTTGCGGATCGAGACCACCGCCGCCGCAACCATGATGCAGAGCCCCACGAGGATGCCCGGCAGGATGCCGGCCATGAACATCGCCGCGATCGACACCGAGCCCGCAGACACCGAGTAGACGATCATCGCGTTCGACGGCGGGATCAGCAGCCCGGTGGTCGCCGCGGTGGCGGTCACGGCCACGTTGAACTCGCGGTTGTACCCCTTGCGGTTCATCTCAGGGATCATGAAGCCGCCGATCGAGGAGACCGCCGCGGCCGCCGAGCCGGAGATCGAGCCGAACAGCATGCAGGTGAGGGTGTTGACGTAGCCGAGCCCGCCGGGCAGGCACCCGACCGCCAGCGCCGCGAAGTCGATCAGGCGGCGCGCCAGGCCGCCGCGCCCCATCAGGTAGCCGGAGAAGACGAAGAAGGGGATCGCCAGCAGCGGGAAGCTGTCCACGCCGTTGGCCATGCGCTGCGCCACCGTGTAGGCCGCGTCGCCGCCGTTGGCCAGGATCGCCAGCAGCGACGAGACCGCGATCGCGACCGCGACCGGCGCGTTCATCAGCAGCAGGACGAAGAAGGATACCGTCAGGATCAGGATGATGCCGGCCATGGGTTCAGCCCTCCGACTGGGTTTGCGCGCCGAGCCGGTCGGCGGGGGTTCTCAGAATGGCGACGAGGTTTTCCAGCGCGAACAGGGCGATGAAACCGCCCGCGACCGGCAGCGAGAGATAGACCATGCCGCGCGTCAGCGGCCGCAGCGTCGGCAGCTCCTGCCCCATCTGCGCCATGGCCAGACTCCAGCCGCCCGCGATGAAGACCGTGAACGCCAGCGCGACGATGATCACCTGCACCGCGACGCTGAGCGTTTTGCGCGCCTCCGGATGAAGATGGTTGACGAAGAAATCGACGCCGAGATGCGCCTTTTCGCCGAAGGCGAGCGCCGCGCCGATCATGGAGACCCAGACCAGCAGCAGGCGCGCCAGCTCGTCGGTGTACTCAGCCTGACGGCCCATCACGAAGCGCGTGAAAACGCCCCAGAGGACGGTGAGCGTCAGCAGGGCCACCATCGCTATGATAAGCACCTCCAGCGCGCGGACCAGTCCGTGCCGCGTGTTCTGCAGGGCGGCCATCACTTCACCTCCTGGATCGCGTTGTAGATCGGGACGATCTCGGCGTAATCCTTCTGCCGGATGATGCCGGCGCAGGCCTTGCGGAACCCGTCGAGTTCCGGCGTGATGAGTTCCACGCCCTTCTCCTTCGCGAGCGCCAGGGACTGCGCGGTCTTCTCTTTCCAGAGTTCGCGCTGGTAGGCCTCGGACTCGTCGGCGGCCTGCTGCAGCGCCGCGCGCACGTCCTGCGGGAGCGCGTCCCAGGTCTTGATGCTGACGATCACCATGTCGGGGATGCGCTGGTGCGCCGAGAAGGTGAAGTACTTGCAGACCTCGTAGTGGCGCGAGGTGTCGAAGGAGGGCGGATTGTTCTCGGCGGCGTCGACGGTGCCCTGCGCCAGCGCGGTGTAAAGCTCGCCCCACGTGATCGGGCAGGGGCTGCCGCCCAGCGCGTTGATCATGTCCATGGCGGTGCGGCTGTTCATCACGCGCACCTTCATGCCCTTGACGTCGTCGGCCGACCGGATGGGCTTCTTGGTGGAGTAGAAGTTGCGGTCGCCCGAATCGTAGTAGCAGAGCCCCCGGAAGTTCCGCGCGGCGCCTTTCGCGAGCAGCGCCTTGCCGACGCCGCTGTGCAGGGTGTTCCAGAAGTGGGTCTCGTCGCGGAACACGAAAGGAATGCTGAAGACCTTCATCTCGGGGATGAAGGCTTCGAGCGCGGCGGTGGAGACCTTGGTCATGGCCAGCTCGCCCTTCTGCACCTGTTCCAGACAGTCGGTCTCGCCGCCCAGCACGCCGCCGGAGTAGAGGTCGATGGTAGCCTTGCCGCCGGTCAGATCCTCCAGGCGCCGCTTCATCAGGATCATCGCCAGATGGACCGGGTGCGACTCGTCAAGCCCGTGGGCCAGCTTGAGCACGATGCCGCGCCCGCCGGCGTTCGGGCCGGCCGAGGCTTTGGGCCGGATCACAAACGCGCCCAGAATACAGGCGCTCAGCAGCCCGGTCGTGACGCCAGCCAGAAAAATGGAAGCGGATTTGTTCATTGCCGATCTTTCTCCCTTGCACAGATTTAAGGTCAGAACCTGGTAATGTGAAAAACTACAGTATGCGAAAAGAGGGGGATTCGCGTCGAGTCAAACTTGACACCGTAAAATTTTTGATGGTTTTCAACCGTCCGAATCATCCGGGGGAAATCCATTTGACGAGTTGCCGCAGCACGGTATACACTGCCGAGGATTCATTTTTTCGCCCAGAATAATGATGATGAAAGGGGGAGGACAATGACAACAGGAACGGGCGTGACACGACGTGCGTTTATGAAAAAGGCTGCGGTGTCGGCGGCAGGGTTCTCGATTGTGCCGCGGTATGTGCTGGGCGGGCCGGGTTTTGTCGCGCCGAGCGAGAAGGTCAACGTCGCGATCATCGGTACAGGCGGGATGGGGATGCGTAATGCGCAGGCCCTCTTGAATGAGCCGGAAGCGCGTATCGTCGCGATCTGCGACGTGGCGGAGCGCACCGACCTCACCGCCTATTGGTACCGCTGTCACGCGGGACGTCTGCCGACCAAGGCGCTGATTGAGAAACACTACGCCGAGACGGTGCCCGGGTATCGTTGTGCCGACTATGAGGACTTCCGCGTGATGCTGGAGAAGGAGAGAGGCATCGACGCGATTTTGTGCGCCACGCCGGATCACTCGCATGCGTTCATCACGATCACCGCGATGCGGATGGGGAAGCATGTCTACTGCGAGAAGCCGCTCGCACACAACCCATGGGAGTGCCGCCAAATCGCGAAGGTTGCCAAAGAGACGGGGGTTGCCACGCAATTGGGTATCCACGGCCACTCGGGATCGGGCATCCGCATGATTTGTGAATGGGTCTGGGACGGCGCTATCGGACAGGTGCGCGAAGTCCACGGGTGGAGCCGTTCTCGGTACTGGCGTAAAGAACCCGGAAGACCCGTCGAAACGCCGCCTGTGCCTGCCGGCTTCAACTGGGATTTGTGGCTGGGGCCGCGCGAATTCCGCCCGTACCATCCCTCATACGCGCCGTACATCTGGCGGGACTGGTGGGCGTTTGGAACCGGCTCCCTGGGCAATCTGGCTGTCCACAATCTGGACGGTGCGGTCTGGGCGTTGGCCCTGGAACATCCCGCCAGTGTCGAAGCCGTCACAACCGGTGGGGTCGACAACGAAGTCGCCGGGTTCGGCGGCATGTACACGTTCCGCTTCGGGCCGCGCGGTGATATGCCCGCAGTGAAGGTGACTTGGTATGATGGTGGGCTGCGTCCGCCTTTTCCCGAGGGGATTGACGCCGACGATCCCCGCCAGCGACTGGGTGATGGTGACGACGGGCTGCTGTTGGTCGGCGACAAGGGCTATATCACCGCCCCCTCAAACAGTGGCACACCGCGCCTGTTGCCTCTGGATCTGCATAGGTCCTACAAACGCCCTGCTCCGACCTTGCCGCGTGTCAAAGGCCATCACGCGGACTGGCTGTCAGCCTGCAAGGGAGGGCCGCCCGCCAGCGCGAACTTCGAGTACGGGGCGCGCCTGACAGAGCTGGTTCTGCTGGGGAATGTCGCGCTGCGCACGGGCAAGAAGATCTTGTGGGATCCTGTCGCCATGCGGGCAACCCATGCGCCTGAAGCCGATGCGTTCATCAGGGAAGAGAGCCGCAAAGGCTGGGAAATCGGTTAAGCGATGAAACCGTGATCGCGCGACGCTTTGTGGTGTGCGCGACCGACATATGCCGCCGCCCTCGCAAACGGCTAGTGACCCGCGTCCGGGCGTTGGCAGAAAGCGCGGACCTCTGCGATGTCGTCGGCGTCGCAGGCTAGCATGACCAGCCGGTCGATGCCCAGCGCGATGCCGCCGCAGGGAGGCATGCCGCGTTCGAGCGCCTGCAGAAAAGGCTCGTCCATCGGATAGGCGTCTTTTCCCAGTGCCTGACGCTCACGTGCGGCTTCCTCGAAACGCGCACGTTGTGCGGCGGCATCGCACAACTCGCTGTAGGCATTCGCGATCTCAAGCCCGCCGATATAAACCTCCCAGCGTTCGGCGACACTGGCATCGCCGGGTTTCAGCCGCGCGAGCGAAGCGGCGGGGGCCGGATAATCGATCAACACGCACGGTGTCGCGCGCGGCAGGGCGGGCTCGATGCGCGTGACCATGTCCAAGTCGAAACGGTCTGCGTCCCACTGTTCGGCCGGATCCCATCCGGCCCAGCGGCGATACGCCTCACGCACCGTCAGGCGCGGCCATGGCCCGGTCAGTTGGATGGCGGTGCCGCGATAAGACAGCGTCGACGTCCCGAACAGAGCCGTGGATACGGTATTGATCAGCGCCTCAGTGTCTGCGAGGATGTCGAGATAATCGGCCTCCGTGCGGTACCACTCCAGCATGGTGAACTCAGGGTTGTGTCTACGGCCGCATTCACCACTGCGGAAGCAGGGGCCGATCTGGTAGATCTTTTCGAGTCCCTCGGCAAGCAGTCGTTTCATGTGAAGCTCAGGCGAGGCGCGTAGCCAGGCCCGGCCAGAGGGCGGCGCGTCGATGTGGGTCTCCTGCGCCGGGGCGGGGATACGAACAGGCGTTTCAACCTCGATAAATCCGCGGGCGTCAAAAAAATCCCGAACCGTCCGCAGGACTTGGCTGCGGCGCTCAAGCATGGCTCGCTGCACAGGGGCTCCTTCGCTCAGTACATTTTTTCGTACTCGCCCTTGCCCAGCCGTTTCAGCTTCGTGAAGCCGGCGGCTTTGGCGCGGTCGTCGAGCTTGGATTTCGAGCGTCCGATGGCCGGCGCGGTGATGACACGCCGTACAGGCGCTCCGCAATCCGGGCATACGGCCAGATGCGGGTCGTGAATCGATTGGACATACTCAAAGCCTTCGGCGCACCGAGGACAATTCCGTTCGGGGCTTACTGCCTCATAGTCGTAAACAGGCATGATGGTTCTCACTTGATACTTGAGGTCGCGTACAGGCCATCATAATACCACAATGCCGTGCGTTTGAGTATCCGTGTCACTTGAGCATCAGGATCGAACCTTGGGAGTTGATGGCGAGGCGGGCGGGGAGGCTCACGGCATACTTGGAACCGGTGCCGTAGACCAATACGTCGTACTGGCCGACATCGCGACCACGGGCATTGGTGATCTCCAGAAACGAGGCGGTTGCACCGGGGATAAACACGCCGTTGTGCCGCCATTGGTAACGCTCCGCGCCGGTGGCATGCACCGCGAAGAATGCGGCGGCGCCGACATCCACAAGGATGTCGGCGGGCGGGATGATGATCGCCGGGACCGTGCCCCAGCCAGGAACGGGAACGGGTTCAGCCAGCGGCACGGCGGAGGGGCGGACCAGCACGTAGAGGGTACGGCTGGAGTAAGGGAGGTAACCCGCGTCGCCCGACTGCGTCCAGTCCGGTGCACCGGTCGTACGGTTGCCGATACCCATTTCCAAGTTACGTCCGTCTGAGCCCCAGGAGTTCACAGCGAGGATCGTCTGGCCGAGCCGGTAATTGTGGACTTGGAGACAACCGTGTCCGACGGGGACGCTGGCATCAACACGGTCGCCGCAATCGTAGGCGGAGGCGCTGGCACCGGGGATGTTGGCTTCGTTTGCCTGGTTATAGTTGTTGGGCCAGAACTCGATGTTGCCGTCCCCGAACGAGCCGGGCGTGACAGCGGTCACGCTGGCGGAGACGGCGACGTTGAGGTTGGAGACAATCTGCTGGAAGCGCGCGGCGCGGTCTGCGGTGGGGAGACCGACGCGCAGGGGATCGGTCGTGAAGGGATCCATCGATGCCCAGACCCACTGACGGACGCCGTTGGTGCCGACCAGATCGAGCGCGTAAGCGACGCGGTCGAAGGCTGGAGCGGCGGGCCAGGTCTCGTCGAGGGCGAAGGGGGCGCCCTTGGCGTAATAGGTGGTGCGGTTGAGGACGAGCTTCTGGGCGACTTTGAAGTCCGCAGCCTCATGAATGGAGGCGAGGAAGTCGGGGCGGACGGAAGCCTCGGTCTGCGCCGTGAACGTGACCGTTCTTGGGCCTAGCATGGCGTTGGCAGTCGTCATGCGGGCAGTGGCGGCCTGCACGGTGAGGGTGTAGGTCTCGCCGACGGTCTGCGGGGAAGTCGTGAGTATCACGCAGGTGTTGCTGTAGACAGGGTGCATGCTTGCGTCGAGGATCGCGAGGCCCTTGTCGGCGGAGAAATTCGAGAGGGCCGCAGCGTCGTCCGTAACGGGGACGTTGAAGAAAACGAGGGCGCGGTTGAGGGAGGTCTGTCCGATAGCGCGAGAAGGCAAGGGACGCGCGACGTTGGTCAGTGGAATGCCGTTGCGGACGGGCTTTATGAAGCAGAACAGACGGCGCGAACTGTAGGAGGAGGCGTTCGGCGTGAACGTCCAGTCGGGCTGCGGCGGATTGCCAGAAGTGGTGCTGGCGGCGTCAGGGTTGTTGCCGATGCCGAGGCAGAGGGTGGCGTTGTTGTTGAAGTTGTTGATCGCCCAGAGTGTCTGTTTGGCACCCCAGTTGTGGACCTGCATGGAGCCGTAGCCGGTGGAAGTCGTTGTGTAGGAGTCGTCGAAGTCGATGAGCGTGGTGCCGCCGGGGAGGCCCTGCGACATCGCGCCGCCATAGTTGCCGTGCCAGAACTCAATGTTACCGGTGTCACAGCCGTTGGTGTTGACGATGCCGGGGACGTTGGACTTCACGTCGAGATTGGCAATGAACTGCTGGTAAATCCAGCGCGGCACATCAAAGCGGGTGAGGGTGACATCTTTCACGAAGGTGTCGAAGGCGGTCCAGCAGTAGGAGGTGGTGTTGTTCTTGACCAGTTCAAGATAGTAGCCGACGCGTCCGACGGCCAGGTTTTGCTGGGCGAGGAAGTTACTGACGACGAGGCTGTTATTGACGGACTTGTAGAGGTTATTGGAAGCCGTGTTGTTGAAATAGCCTTTGACGGGGATGCCGTAGGTGTAGAGGTGCAGGTACTCTGCGGCGTCGGGGACGTTGGCGTAGACCTCGGGCGGTGTTGTGGCAGGCATGGCAGGGGCTGGCAGCTCGGCGTTGACGAAGACGAGCAAACGGCGAGAATCCCATGTGCCGCCCGTGTTGTCGTGTGTCCAGTCGGGATTGGTGCCTGGGGCGTTGCCGATGCCGACGCAGACGGTGGCACCCTGGCTGTTCTTGTTGAAGCGATTCAATGCCCAGAGGGTCTGTTGGGCCCCCCAGTTGTGGACCTGCATGGAGCCGTACAAATTGCCGACGGAGGTGCCGCGGCGGTCACCGAAATCGTAAGCGCTCCCGCTCGCGCCGGGGATGTTGTGGTCGTTGTTGCCCTGGTAATCGCGCTGCCAGAACTCGATGTTGCCGGTGTCGCAGCCGTTGGTGTTAACGACGCCGGCGACATTGGATTTCACATCGAGGTTGGTGACGGTCTGCCAGAACCAGACGTTGTCGTCGGAGGGGACGCCGAGGTGGCGCACGTCGTTGGTGATAGCGTCAAAGGCGGTCCAGCAGTAAGAGGTGGTGTTGTTCTTGACGAGTTCGAAATAGTAGCCGACGCGGGTGTACGGACAGCCGAGAAGGGTGGCGGTGTTGTCGACCTTGTAGTGAGCGGCACGCCCGGCAGGCGTGTCGAAGGAACACTGTGCGGGGATGTCGATGCTGTAAAGGAGCGAGAAATTCGCGACGTCGGGGACGTTGGCGCTGACCTCGGCGGGCGGAGTGAGTGCAACATGCGACGGGTTGATGGTGCTGCCGGGGCGGGCGAGGACGTAGAGGCGGCGGGAGGCCCACTGCGCGGCGTTGGCGGCGTGCGTCCAGTCTTTGTCGTTAGCTCCGCCGCCCGGGGATTGGGTTGCACCGTCACAGTTGCCAATGCCGATGCCGACGGGGGAAGTCTGATTGTTGCCCCAGCGGTTGATGGCGAAGACGGTTTGTGCGTTCAAGTAGTTGTGAACCTGCATGGAACCATGACCGGCGTTGACGGCCTTACCGCCATCACCGAAATCGAAATAGCTGCCGCTCGCACCGGGGATGGCAAGGTCGTTTGCGACGGTGTAGTTGCCTGGCCAGAACTCAATGTTGCCGGTGGCGAAGGTGCCGCCGATGATGGTGGACTTGTTGGAGCGGACGACGAGATTGGTAACGAGTTGCTGAAAGACGGCTTTGGAGGCGACGTTGGGTACGCCGATTTTCGAGATATACGGGGTGAAGGCATCCATCGCAGTCCAGACCCACTCGCGGGAAGGATTGGCGAGCGGACGTTGTCCGAGTTCGAGGTAGTAGGCGACGCGATCAAATGGATGAATGGCGGCGGACTGGTCGAAAAGGTAGGGTGCCCAGGCGGATCCTCCGAAGTCGGAGCGGGTGGCCGGAATGTCGAGGACGTAAACGACACGGTAACCGGCAGCGGCTCCGGCGCCGACATCGGCAGCGAGTTGAGGCGGGAGATCGGTGATGGAGAGCGAGACGGCCGGAGCGATCGTGCTGGTCAGGAGGTCGCGGACACCGGAAACGGTGAGGGTCAGCCCCGAGGCGATCGGAGCGGCGGTTGTGAGGGTAACGGTCTTCTGGTCACGGGCGAGCTTGGCGTCGGTGACGGACACACCGTCAGAGAGCGTGAAGGACGCGGGCACGACGGATCCGGGCGCGATGGGCGCGGAGAAGGTGACGGCGAACTGGTTGCCGGAGAAGCCGAGATAAGCAGAGGTGGGAACGGGCGGGTCGTGCGGGACAGGCGCGGTCGCGCGTTTGATGAAGACCTGGAGGACACGGGTGGGGTATTGGTCGGCGTTCTCGAAGAACGTCCAGTCGTGGCAGGTGTTGGAGTCCTTGATGGGGTTTGGGTTGTTGCCGATACCGAGGCAGGGCTTGTGGTAGGAAGAGCTGTCACTGCCCCAATGGTTAAAGGCGAAAAGGGTTTCGCCAAGCGCGGTGTTGTGGATCTGCATGGATCCGTAGGTGCCGGCGGTGGGCGTGTCGCCAAAGTCGTAGGCACTTCCGTTGGCGCCGGGCACATTGGCGCCGTTGGAAGCGTTGTAATTGCAGGGCCAGAATTCGATGTTGCCGGTCGGCCAAGAACCGGGGGTGACGTTCGGGGAGGAGGTCGCCACGGTGAGGTTCGAAACGGACTGCAGGAAGAAGGAGCCGGAGGCCGTGGTGGGGACACCAAGTTTTACCGCGTCTTGCGTGAAGGCGTCGCACTCCACCCAGACGTAGCGGAGTGGTTCATCGACGCGCTGAAGGGCCATGTAGTAGGCGACGCGCGCGATTGGGATGTGGGCGAGGGCAGCGGAGTTGTCGAGGGCATAGGGCACGGGATCGCGACCGTAGCGGGCGCCGGTCGGGAGGTTGAGTGTGTAGAGCGGATCCCAGCCGTCCAAGGCGCCAGGCGGGAGATTCTCGGCGGCGAAGCCGGCGGCGGCGGGCGAGAGGAAGGTGGCCGAGGCGCTCTCAACGGTGATGGGGCCGCCTTGTTCCGGCGGGGTCTTGTCGCCGGCAATACCGGTAAAGGTCAGCGTGTAGGTCGTGTTGTGGGCGAGACCGGAGACGGTGAGCGTGTTCGTCAGGCCGTTTGCGGTGAGGGCGGCGGCGGTCACCGTGCCGCCGGGGGCGAGCGTCCAAGAGGCGGGATTGGTGACGGCGGGCGAGGCGCCGATATCAAGGGCGCGTGACCAGGCAACGGTGAGAGAGCTTCCATCGAGGGTCGCGGAGGAAATCTTTGGGCCTTCAGGACCATCAAATGTGGCCGAGGCGGCAGTGGCAGTGTAAGGGCCGCCTTCGGAAGCGGGCACGAGGTCGGTGACGGTGCCGTTGAAGGAGAGGGTCGAACGGATGGACGGAGTGAGGCCGGAGACGGAGAGCGTGACCTTACGCAGGTCGGCGGCGAGGGCGGAGACGGCGGAGACCGTGCCGGCCGGGGCGAGTGAATAGGAGGCGGGGTTGGTGACGGCAGGCGAGGCGGCCAGGTCGATGGACTTCGAGAAGGTAACGACCGTGCCACTACTTGACCAGCGAACTGAAGAAATGCCCGGTGGCAGGTGGTCGCCGTAATGTCCGACGATGTTGGTGATGACCGGGCGCCAAGCGTTCGCCATCTTGGCATACCCGGAGGCATCGGGATGGAGCTGGTCGCTACTCAGTCCGCCGTCCGGATAACGGTCAACGGATTCGAACATGTCGAGAAAATGGACGCGGCGACCGAGCGCCTGCTGGGCGGTTACGAGACCAGGAACAAAGGGATTAAACTGGGTGGCGATCTTGACGTGGTTGGCGTTGGTGTCATCAGTGCCGCGCTTCATGAGCGTGGTAACGATGATGTGAGCATAAGGGCGGTTGGTGGCGAGGTAAGAGACGAGCGCATCCAGTTCGTTGATGGCGTTCGCGAAATCAGAGTCGTTGCTGTCGTTGGTGCCGATGTGGACGAGGATGACGTCAGGGTCATCATAGGTCGGCAACCACTCGGGCAGGTGTTCGAGAAGGCCGTTGTCGCCGGACGTGGAAATGCGCCAGCCTCCCCAGCCCTCGTGGTTAATTTCCGTACCGAGGCCGGGAGCGGAGTTGCCGGTGTTGGAGCCGACGTAATCCACGTTGTAGCCGAGATTGGTGAGCGCGATGTAGAGTGGCAGGCGGTAGCCGCCCGCGACTGACGAGCCGTAGGTGATCGAATCGCCGAGCGGCATGATCCGCAGGGGGGGGGTGGCGGAGGCAAGGGGCACAGACAAAAACGCGGCTACGGCACACGGAAGCAGGCTCTTTTTCATCAACCACTCCTTTGAGAAATAAAGGGAAATGCCCCAGCTTTCTTGCGGCGCAGTATAACGAATCGCTCAATGACAGGCAACAGGATAGCGCGTTTAATTTTGGTTCAGATTCTAGCAGGTGGTTGTCAAAACGAACACCAACCTTGCGGTCTTTTTCGTGTTGACCTTGCTTACGTTCATGAGGGCACATTGTAAGTGCTGTAAGTCGGTGACGTTTTTTGGGGGCCTATGTCGTCGGAACGAACGTTACAGGGGCACCGTGTCGCCCCTGGCCTTGGCGGAACAGATGGCCACCGGCCTGGTCCCCGTTGCCGGGTAACCACGGTCGGAATGAGGGATCAGCACGAAACGCAGGGATTTTCTTTGCTGGGGTATCACGAGAAGGCGTTGACGCCCGGGGCGGTGTTAGCGCACTCCTATTCATCGCTCACGATCCAGGGGATGTGGCTGAACGGGCGTGAGGTGGGCGAGATCGGCATGGATGCATCGATCGCGGCGGAGCACGGTGTGCCGGTGGTGATGGTATCAGGGTGCGACAAAACCGTCGCCAAGGCGGGTGGAGCGGACGGACGATTCCGTGGAAAGGTTGCTGTTGAACAAGAAATGAGCGGGACGAGGAAGAGGAAAAGGGGCCTGTGGGGGAGGGTTTTGACGCAGAAGTTGTGAATGGAGGGGGCCGTCGGCACCAAAAAATCAGCCGTTTCGGCCTTCGCTACGACCGCGCCTCCGTTAAAGTTGTCACGCTTATGTCATTCGCGGATTGCTGTTCGGAGCGCGGGTCTGATATGATCTTACGGTCAGTAGGGCCTCGGAGGCGAGGACGTGCCGACGGCTTGGCCGCTGGTGTGTGACAAAAACGGATTAACAAAGGACGTCGATGAAGACTGGGATGATGGCGGTGATGGCGATGGTGGCAGCGGGACTGGTGGCGCAGGAAGCTCCGGTGGCCGCGCAGGTGGCGGAGTCTGAAACCGGATGGGGGATAGAAGCCACGGCGGATGTCTTTTCGGCCTATGTCTGGCGCGGGTGCGTGTACAATGACCGCCCGGTCTTCCAGCCGGCTGTTACGCTGACCTACGCCACGGCGGATTACGGTACGTTCGGCGCCGGTCTCTGGGGCAATTTTGACCTGACCAAGCGCAACCATCAGGTCGCCTGCGGCGGATTGAACGAGATCGACTATCAGCTCTTTTACGGGATCGATGTGGGCGATGTCTCGATGGAAGTCGGACACTACTGGTACACCTTCCCGCGCGCGAACGGACAGGATTATTGGTCGAGCACGCGCGAAATGTACGTGTATGCGGCCTACAACAACGATTGGGTCACGCCGTTCGCCTGCCTTGCCTACGACTATGTGGACTATGACGGCTTCTATCTGAATGTCGGCCTCAACAAAGAGGTGGCGTTGAGCGATCAACTGACGTTGGGCGCGGAGATTTCGCTGGGGGCTGGCGACGACGACTACATGGCGTACTTTGAAACCGACGACGCGGGCTTCATGGATTTCAATGCGGCGGTCTATCTGGACTTCGCGCTGACCGATACGGTCTCGGTCGGTGGCCGTATCGCGTGGATGTCGCTGATCGACAGCGGCGCGCGTGACACGGAGACGTATTGGGACGAGGACATTCTGTGGGGCGGCCTTTCGGTGGCGGCCTCCTTCTAACAAGCAGGCAAATAACAGGCAGGAAAGGATCAAGTCATGAATCAAACGAACCTCTCACGTTTGTACACCGTGTCTCGTCGGACCTTCATGGCCGCGGCCGCAGGCGCGGCGGCCGGTTGCGCGACGGCCCCCAGGTCCGCGTGCTGCACGGCCACCTCCGGAGCGCCGATCACCCTGCCTTCGCTGCCGTATGGTCAGGACGCTCTGGCGCCGCTGATCTCGGCGCAGACGCTGAGTTTCCACTATGGCAAGCATCACCAAGGATATGTGAACACCCTCAACAAGCTGTTGCCGGATTCGCCCTTCTCTGGAAAATCTCTGGAGGCGGTGGTTTGCGCGACGTCTGGACGTGCGGAATATGCGGCGCTCTTCAACAACGCGGCGCAGATCTGGAACCACACGTTCTACTGGAAGTCGCTGGCACCGGCCGGAACCGGTGGCGCGCCGTCGGCGGCGTTGGGTGATGCGATCCGTGCGGCCTTCGGTTCGATGGAAGCGTGTAACAAGGCGTTGGCTGATGCGGCGACGACACAGTTCGGTAGCGGCTGGGCCTGGCTTGTGGCGAAAAAAGGCGCGGTCAGCGTGGTCAAAACGCCGAACGCCGAAACACCGTTCACACAGAAGGGCGTCACGCCGCTGCTGACCATCGATGTGTGGGAGCACGCCTACTACCTGGACTGGCAGAACCGCCGCGCCGACTATGTGAAGGCGGTTCTGGACAAGCTGGTGAACTGGAACTTTGCCTCCGCGAATTACGCCGCCGCCAAAAATGAAAAGTGTTGCTGATCCATCGGTTTCCGCGCGTGTCGGGGTCCACATCCGCAATCGCCTGATGTCAGGCTTGCTGGTGTTGATCCCGCTCGCGATCACCCTCTTTGTTCTGCGGTTGCTGTTCAACTGGCTGACCGCTTTTGCCCGTCCGCTGCTGCGTTCCTGGCTGGGCGAATTGAACGAGACGGCGTTGGCGCTGATCGCACTGGCGGTGACTGTCGCCGTGCTGTATGCGGTCGGGCTGGTGGCCACACATTTGGTTGGGCGTCGCTTGATCCACTTCGGTGAGCGCGTCCTGTTACGGCTGCCGATCGTGAAAACCGTCTACTCAGCATCGAAACAGGTGGTGGACGCCTTTTCCGCGAGCGGGAAAAGTTCGTTTGAGGCGGTGGTCATGGTGGAGTACCCGCGGCGTGGCGCGTACGCCATCGGGTTCGTGACTGGAGCCATGTCGAGCCCTGACGGGAAGAAACTTCTTACGGTTTTTGTTGCCACCACGCCGAATCCGACCTCCGGCTTCCTTATTCTGTATCCCGAAGAGGAGGTCTACTTCACAGATATACCGGTGGAGGACGGCATCAAGATGATTGTCTCAGGTGGTATGCTGGTGCCGAAACATTTCGCTTTCCGGGGACGCGGTCAGACGGGCGCAAACGAACCGCAGCAGGACGCAGACGACATCGGGTAATGGCTGGGATACACGAAGGTCATGCGTTTCGAATGAAAAAGGGGGGCAGGCGTCTCGTCTGCCGGGACAATGATCGCCACTATCCGATGACGGAGCGGATGCCCCAGAACAGCGCGTGGTTGATGGCAAGCGCGTAGAGTGACGCGAACAGGTCGTCGATCACAATGCCAAGGCCGCCGCGGATCGCCTGGAGCTGGCGGGCCGGTGGCGGTTTGATGATGTCGCAGACACGTGCCGTCACAAAACAGAGCGGCACCAGCCAGAGGTGCTGCAGCAACGGCAGACCGATCGTGCAGATCGGGAAGAGCATCCATTCGTCCGCGCAGATCCGTCCGTCATCCTTCTTGCCCAGCACGCGCTCGGCGACATCGCACAGCGGCACTGCCAACAGGGTCATGCCGACACACACGAGGAGTTGCAGGGCGAGCTGTTGCTGCGACACCCACAGGGCAAGCAATACGCCAGGCAGCGAGCCGACCGTGCCGGGAGCGATGGGCGTGACCAACCCGAGCCCGAAGCCGGTGGCAGCGAAAACCGCCCATTTCTGGTGGAACGTGGTGCCGGGGATGGCGGGGAGGGGGAAGTTCATGAGGACGTTAGGTCATTAGCGTTTTAGTGCGTCAGTGCGCTGCAACATGAGGAGGGCGGTCAGAGGTGTTTGGCGGCGGCTGCGGCTAAGAGGCTACGCTCGCTCTGATGGAGCGTGATGTGGCCGTGAAGCGGCAGCACTTTCAGCCGTTCGGCCGCGTACGTCAGGCCGTTGCTGGACGCATCGAGGTAGGGATTGTCGATCTGGTACGGGTCGCCGGTCAGGATGACTTTCGTGCCCTCGCCCGCGCGGCTGACCACGGTCTTGACCTCGTGCGGCGTCAAGTTCTGCGCTTCGTCGATGATGATGTATTGCCTGGAGATGGAACGCCCGCGGATATAGGTGAGCGCCTCCAGTTCCAGCGTGTCGTTGTCGAGCAGTTGGGCGATGCGCTCCTGGGGCGTCAGCAGGCGCGGCTGTTTTTTGGCTCCGGCCGGAGGCTGGTCAGGCTGCGTCTTTCGCAGCAGGTAGTCGAGGTTGTCGAAGATCGGCTCCATCCAATGCGAGAGCTTCTCCTCTTTGTCGCCGGGCAGGTAGCCGATGTCTTTTCCAAGCGGCACGATCGGTCGTGACACGAGAATACGGTCATAAAGGTGTTCGCGCTGCACGAGGTGCAGGCCGGCCGCCAGCGCCAGCAGTGTCTTGCCGGTGCCGGCCTGCCCGACGAGCGTGACAATACTGACGGCAGGATCCATCAGCAGCTCCAATGCCATGCGTTGTTCGACATTGCGCGATTGGATGCCGTACACGGTGTCGATGGCGAGATTGATCTCCGACATCGTGCCGTCCGGGAAGACGCGCGCGATGGCTTTGAGGTCGTCTTCCCCGGCGGCGGTCAGGTGCAGAAACATGTTGGGGTGGCACTTGGCCGGAACCGAGGCGAGCACCTGTCCGTCATAGAGCCGCTCAATCACCGAACGCGGCACGACCATCTCCTGGTAACCGCTGTAGAGCTCGTCGAAATTCACCTTCTCGTGCTCAAAGTCTTCGGCTTCCAAGCCGATGGCGTTGGCTTTGACGCGGACGTTGATGTCCATCGAGACGATGATGACGCGCTCGCCTTGTCGGCCGAGCCAGTAGGCCAGGCGGATCAGGGCGTTGTCGGGAGTGTCCTCTTCCAAGCCGGCTTTTTCGATCTCAGGAGTCACCAGCACGCGCAGCGTGCCGCCGCTGGGGAGCGGCACCCCTTTGGCGAGCTTCCCCCCCGTGCGCAACGCATCCAGCTTGCGGATCGATTCGCGCGCGTTGCGTCCGAGTTCAGAGCTCTGCGTCTTGAACTTGTCCAGTTCTTCCAGCACGGCCATCGGCAGGACCACCTGGTTGTCGTCGAACACATCGAGGGCCACCGGTGAATGGAGCAGCACGTTGGTGTCGAGCACGAAGGTTTTGACAGGCTGCTTTTTTTTGCGGCGTACGGCGGTTTTTTTAGGTGGCATGGCGTGAAAGTGAGGTTACGCGGATGTGAGCTTGCGGGACCGGAAGGTCAGCCAGCCGAAGAGGGCGACCACGATAAAACTGGTCAAGGGTAACACAAAGGCGGCGCTCTCGCCGGTCAGCGTGATGACGCCGAGGTTGAAGCGGCCTTGGTCGATGAACCAGCCCGCGCCCATCGGCATCAGGGCACCGCCGACGATCGCGAAGATGAGGCCGGCGGACCCGAGCTTGGCGTCTTCTCTGAGCCCGTCAAGGGCGATGCCGTAGATGGTGGGGAACATCAGCGACATGCAGGCGGAGATGCCGACCAGGCAGACCAGTCCCGCCTGGTTCTGTAGCAGGATCGTCAGCATAGTTAAAACACCACCTGCAACGGCCAGCAGGGTGAGCAGCAGGCTGGCGTTCAGGTACTTCAAGATGAACGTGCAGATGAATCGGCTGCTGAGGAAAATGAGCATCGCGGCGATGTTCCAGTCTTGGGCACGTTCGAAACTGAAGCCGCAGTTTCTGTCGGCGTACTGGATGATATACGTCCAGCAGGTGATTTGGGCCGCAACGTAAAAGGTCTGCGCGATCACGCCGCCAACCCAGTTCCGGTTACGAAATAGGCGCTTGGCAGACTCGATGGGATGAATGTGGCCGACCGTGTGCTGAGCCGGGATCTTGCTGAACAGAAAGATGAAGAAGAAGACGGCCACCACGACTCCCAAAATCACGTAGGGGTCACGGATGACAGTGATGTCGTGGGTTTTCATCGCCGCATAAGCGGCCTGGTTGGCGGGTTCGCTGACGTACGCTTTAATGGCGTCGGCCATACCGCTTTCGGGAACTCCTTGCGCACGCAACTTGTTTGTGATGTCGGCAAAAAACTGCTCGGCGTGCAGGCGGCGCAGCACCAGCTTACTGGCGACCGCCATGCCGAGGATCGACCCCATCGGATTGAACGCCTGCGCCAAGTTAAGCCGCCGTGTGGCTGTCGCGGGGTCGCCCATCGAGAGGATGTAGGGATTGGCGGTCGTCTCCAGAAAGGCCAGCCCGAAAGTCAGGATGTAGAGCGAAA
>Ga0116190_1000287_pt1 | contig 54398 bp, 51 predicted proteins | sample AD_JPNTR4_MetaG_FD_89808 | JGI IMG/M metagenome (GOLD analysis project Ga0116190, IMG submission 89808) | Active sludge microbial communities of municipal wastewater-treating anaerobic digesters from Japan - AD_JPNTR4_MetaG | ecosystem: Engineered > Bioreactor > Anaerobic > Digestate | place...
TCTTTTGTAATTTTATTCGTTTTTCTTGCCATGGCTGATAAAATTTTTAAAGTTTATCACTATTATAATTATTTTTTTCAGCCGTGGCTTTTTTAATTTTACAGAAACAATGTTACATAATCGAACTGTCTGCAATCTGAATGATATTCTGAATCTGTGTTATAATAGTTTCTCTATTATAAATTTTCTATATATTTACAATGAACCATAATAATTTACACTGATGAAGCCAAAAAGGTTTTCGAGGAGACAATTTTTCACAATTGCTGCTGCCGGAACCGGTACCGTTCTTTTGAATAAAGACTTATCTTTTGCCGCTGGCCTTAACCAGTTTTCTGGTGCTGACCCGTTTAAAATAATAACACTTGGAAAAACAGGTATCCGGACAACACTTCTCGGCATGGGAACAGGCTACAGTGGTTACAACCGCTCTTCAAATATTACAAGAGCCGGAGTTGCTGAATCTGTAATAAAGGCAGCATATGAAAAGGGTATACGGTACTTTGATTGTGCCGACAGCTATGGTACCCACCCATTTACAAGAGAGGCACTCAAATCGTATCCTCGTGAATCTTACGTAATTGGAACAAAAATGTGGGTACTTAGGGGAGGAATCCCGGAACCGGAAAGACCAGATGCAGAAATAGTTGTAGACAGATTCAGAAAAGAACTAAATACTGACTATATCGACATCGTTCAACTTCATTGCATGACTTCCGGAACATGGACCGACGAGCAGAAAAGATTTATGGATGGCCTTGAAAATCTTAAGGCTAAGAAAATAATCAGAGCCCATGGTGTTTCGGTACATTCACTCGAAGCACTTAAAGCAGCTGCAGAAAGCCCGTGGGTTGATGTTATCCATGTTAGAATAAATCCTTTTGGTGAAAGTATGGACAGTAAAGATCCTGATGAAGTTTTACCTGTAATAAAAAAGATTCATGATTCAGGAAAGGGAGTTATTGGAATGAAACTTATCGGTAACGGAAAATTCAGAAATGATCCGGAAAAGATTAATGCTTCACTTAAATTTGTTCTCGGACTGGGTACAGTGGATATGATAATTATAGGCTTTGAAAAACCTGAACAGATTGATGATTATATAAACAGAATGAAAAATAAGGTATTGTAAAATTACAGCCATGAAAACATACAGGCTATTGTTATTATTAATATGCGTTTTTAACTTTTCGCATCGGGCTGAAGGTCAAAATAAAAACAAGAATATTATTATTGCTCCAGGCGCTGAAGTTATAAAACTGGCAGGAGATTTTTCTTTTACTGAAGGTCCTGCAGCAGATAGAAAAGGTAACGTTTACTTTACCGATCAGCCTAATAACCGAATAATGGTATGGACTATCGAAGGAAAACTTGAAACATTTATGCAACCTGCCGGAAGAGCCAATGGTCTGTTTTTCGATAAAGACGGTAATCTATGGGCATGTGCTGATGAGAAAAACGAACTCTGGAAAATATCTCCTGACAAAAAAATTGAAATTATTGTCCAAAAGTATAATAATGCAGTATTCAATGGACCAAATGATCTCTGGATTGCACCCGGCGGAGGAATATATTTCACAGACCCTTTTTACAGAAGAACATGGTGGGATCATACGGAGCGCCCTCAGGACAAACAATGTGTATATTTTCTGCCTCCCGGCAGAAAAGAACCGATAAGAATTATTGATGATCTGGTTCAGCCTAATGGGATTATCGGAACTCCTGACGGTAAAATTCTTTATGTGGCCGACATAGGCGACAAAAAGACATGGAAATATATTATCAACTCTGATGGGACCGTTTCGGGCAAAACCCTTTTCTGTGAAATGGGTTCAGATGGCATGACAATAGATAACAAAGGGAATCTTTACCTTACAGGAAACGGTGTAACAGTATTTGACAGGTCAGGAAACAGAATTCTCAACATACCTGTACCTGAAAAATGGACAGCAAATGTATGCTTCGGAGGCAAAGACAGGAAAACTCTATTCATAACTGCAAGCACAGGTCTTTACGCTATAAAAACTAAAGTAAAGGGAGTTTATTAAGATACAGGTTATCAGATAATGTAAAAGCATCAGCTGTAAATCCATAAAAAGTAAAATAATGACCCACGAGGATTTTATTGTTAAGACCCTTGGGCGAACAAATATAAAGTCGCCATTACTTCAGACCGTAAGAAATTATACTCCTCTATTCAAATTTCTGGAAGAGGACGAAAGAATTCTCTATGACGTTTCTCTTTCTAATTTCAAACGCTGCCTTGAAAAAGGTGAAAACCCGCTTTCTTTTGAAAAAGCAGGCCCACGCGAAAATATATTTTTCGAACCTGCAAAAACAAAAGTTGCTATAGTAACCTGTGGCGGATTATGTCCCGGACTAAATAATGTAATTAGAAGTCTTGTACATGAGCTCTATTACAGATATGGAGTTACCAGGATTCTCGGCATAAAGTATGGTTATGAAGGTCTGGTAGCTAAATACAATCATCCAGTTGTTGAGCTGACTCCTGAATTGGTAAGCAATATACATCTCAGTGGCGGTAGCTTTCTGGGCTCATCAAGAGGGCATCAGGATCCGGCTCAAATGGTTGATACCCTCGAAATTTTAAACGTTAATATTCTATTTTGCATTGGCGGTGATGGGACATTGAGAGGAGCTCATGCAATTCACGAAGAAATCACAAAAAGAAACCTTAAAATTGCAGTTGCAGGAATACCAAAAACAATTGATAACGACATAAGTTTTATTGAAAAATCCTTTGGATTTGAAACAGCCTTTTCAATTGCAAATGACATAATCAGAAATGCTCATAATGAAGCATCAGGAGCATATAACGGCATCGCACTCATTAAGCTAATGGGCCGCGATTCGGGTTTCATAGCTGCTCACGCTGCCTTATCAATTCAGGAAGTGAATTTTGTGCTTATACCCGAAGTACCATTTGATCTTTATGGTCCCAGAGGTTTTCTCAAGATTTTAAGAAAAAGACTCGAAGAAAAACATCATGCAGTGATTGTTGTTGCAGAAGGAGCCGGCCAGGATCTTTTTGAAAAAACCGAAGAAATCAAAGATGCTTCAGGAAATATTAAACACAGGGATATAGGTGTTTATCTGAAAGAAAAGATAACTGAAGAATTTACCGATAAAGGCTTTCCTTTTAGCCTGAGATATATTGATCCAAGTTATATAATAAGGAGCGCGCCTGCCATCCCGAATGACAGCAAATTCTGCAACCTTCTGGCACAAAATGCCGTACATGCGGCAATGGCAGGTAGAACAGACTTTGTTGTCGGCTACTGGAATGATATGTTTACGCTTATTCCCATTCCGCTTGCCACTTCACAGCGGAAGAAAATAGACGTCAACGGTGAACTGTGGTGGCATGTGCTCGAAGCAACAGGTCAGCCTTCAACTATGAAGAACCCATGATAAAAGCAATAATATTTGATCTAGGTAATGTTCTGATAAACTGGAAACCAGCTGATTATTTGAAAAATGCAGGTTATAAAGATACAGAAATTAGCCTCATACTTAAGGATGTTTTTCACAGTGAGGAGTGGCTTAAGCTGGATAATGGAGATATAACCACTCCACAGGCAATAAAAATAATAGCAAAAAAATCTACCCTTTCTGAAAGCGAAATAAGGGCCATATTTGATTTAAGGCTGAAAATAATATCTCCCATCCATAATAATGCCAAACTCCTTCCGGAGCTTAAAAAAAGAGGCTACAGACTCTATTATCTGTCAAACTTCCCTGATGATATTTTCGATGAGGTGAAAAACAAATACAACTTTTTCATGTTTTTTGACGGTGGAGAAATTTCGGCAAGGCTTAACGCTTCAAAGCCCGACAAAAGAATTTTCAGAATATTTCTTGATAAATATATGCTCAAACCGGAAGAGTCTCTGTTTATTGATGATTCAGATATTAATGCAGGGGCAGCTGAAAAACTTGGCATTAAAGCAATTCATCTTGACAGTCCAGAAGTTCTTAAAGAAAAGCTTGAGGAAGCTCTTGGCATAAAATTGAAGATTAGTTGATTTATAGTGCAAAACTGATAATTGACCATTCATTTAATCTTATAATATTTCCATATACTTAATCGGTATATTGGTATCTATCTGGTCGAAAGTCGAATTATGTTTCATTCCGGGTATTAGCTGAAAAGTGGTTTCGTAATATTCTGGCTTTTGATTTGCCTATAAGTTTTTCAATTTCCTGTCCAGGGGCACTTTTAATATCATCAATTGAATTAAAATGTTTCATTAGAATCTCTTTTGTTTTAGGGCCTATTCCTTTTATATTGTCCAGTTCTGAAAATATCATTTGCATGGATCTTTTTTTCCGGTGAAAACTTAATCCGAACCGGTGGGCTTCATTTCTTATTTGCTGAATAAGGCGCAGGGTATATGAAGTTTTATCAAGGTAAAAAGGAAGTGAATCACCTGGAAAATATATCTCTTCCAGCTTTTTAGCAATGCCTATAACTGGTATTTTGGTCTCGAGATTAAGTTTTTCAAGGCTTTTCAATGCGGCATTCAACTGTCCTTTTCCACCGTCAATTATTACCAGGTCGGGCAAAGACTGATTCTCATCAAGCATTCTGCTATACCGCCGATAAACGATCTCTTCCATTGAAGAGTAATCATCGGGACCTTTCACTGTTTTTATATTATAATGCCGGTATTCTGATTTTGAAGGGATTCCGTTTCTGAAAACAACGCATGCTGCGACCGGGTTTTCTCCCATGAGATTGGAATTATCAAAACATTCAATATGTTTGGGAATTAAAGGCAGGTGTAAGTCTGCTTTAACCTTTTCAAGTTTTGATTTTTTTTCTTTTTCCCTCTCCCTTTCCTCCCTTCGCTTTTGTTGCTCCTGCCTGTAATACATAGCATTTCTGACAGCAAGTTCAAGCAGTTTACGTTTTTCACCGGCCGCAGGCACTGTATATTTTATACCTGGCTCAGGAAAATCAGGTAAAAAAGGCACTATTGCTTCTCTGGCATTACTTGATATCTTCTGTTTTATTTCAGTAATACCAAGCCCGAGAAGAGTCTCCTTTTCCTCCTCCAGACGACTTTGAATTTCTAGTGTAAAAGCCTGTATTACAGCGCCATTATGTACTCTCAAATAATTAATATAAGCCCTGTTATTATCTTCAGCATATCCGAAAACATCAACATTTCTGATAAACGTACTTACAATCACTGATTTACTTCTGTATCTTGAAAGCAGTTCTATTTTTTCTTTTACCCTCTGAGCATCTTCAAATCTAAGCTCAGAGGCATAAGATTTCATAAGAGCTTCGAGATGATTTATCACCTCGGAAATATTGCCTTTAATAATGTCCCGGATCTGTGAAATGCTGAAACTATAATCTTCTGCCGTCTGCAATCCAATACATGGGGCTTTACATCTTCCAATATGATATTCGAGACATGCTTTGAATTTTCCTTTTTTTATATTATTTTCAGTAAGACTCAGATTACAGGTCCTCAAAGGATAAAGTTGTCTTACAAGGTCCAGTATTGTTTTGACCATTTGAACTGAAGTATAAGGACCGAAATATTCCGACCCGTCGCGTATAACTTTGCGGGTACTGAAAATTCTTGGAAACGGTTCTTTCTTAACACAAATCCATGGATATGTTTTATCATCTTTAAGAAGAATGTTATATCTGGGTTGATGTTTCTTAATCAGATTATTTTCGAGCAGCAGGGCATCTGATTCAGTTTCTGTAACAATATGGTGAAGCGAAGCTGCGTGGCTCAGCATTACAGCTGTTTTTCCCGGCTGTCTTTTTGAAAAATATGAGCTTATTCTCTTTTTGAGATTACGTGCTTTTCCTACATATAATATCCTGCCCGAGGAATCCAGAAACTGATATACTCCTGGCTTTGAAGGAAGCACTGGCAGTATTGATTTCGGATCTATTGTCATTATTAACCAGTTGCATGCAAAAATACTAAAATAATTACTTTCCTGTAATTCAGCATCTAATTGTTATTATGTTGAATTACAATGCATTAATCTTTAAAATATCAGAAAATATCAGCTAACTGTGAGGGGAACAAATTTGAACTGTTTTGAATCAAACAGGCCACGATCACTTAACTTAAGTTCAGGTATTACAAGCAGTGCCATGAAAGATAGTGTCATAAAGGGTGCTTCAAGCTGGCAGCCGAGTTCTTTTACGATTCCCGACAATATTTCGTATTTTCCAGCTATCTCTTTTACCGGTCTGTCAGACATTATTCCAGCAATGGGTAGCGAAAGCGTTTCTATATTACTACCCGCTGCAACAGATAGTCCTCCCCGTAGTTTAATAATTGCGTTTATTGCATTTACTATATCATTATCATTTGTACCAACACAAATGATGTTATGGCTGTCGTGTGCTACAGAGCTTGCAAACGCACCCTTTTTGAGCCCGAAGCCTTTTATAAAACCTACCGCAAGGGAAGAGTCATTATATCTGTCCTTAACAACAATTTTCAGGAGATCTTCAGAAGGATTTTGAGTTATAAATGAATCATTTCTTACCGGCACAATTACTTCTTTTGTAAAAATTTGTCCATCAAATGCTTCTATTACACGGATCTGGTTTCCGCTGATCTTTACTGAAATTTGTTGGGTTGTTATTTCAGAACAATTGAATTTGTTTGCAGGAGTTCCTCCTTTATATTCATAAAGTAGTTTACCACGATCGAAGACTTTCTCCCCGTTTATCCAGGTCTCCAGAACATTCATTCTGTAAGGAGTATCAACAATAATAAAATCTGCCGGGTCGCCTTCTCTGAGAAGTCCGGTTTCAAGTTTGTAGTGCCGGGTAGGGTTTAAGGTGCACAGTCGTATAACATCAAAGAGGTCAAAACCTTCATTTACAAGTTGTGCAACAAGTAGTCCAATGTGCCTTCTTGCAAGCATCTCCGGATGCAGGTCGTCACTACATAACATGACCATATCCGGATTTGTTCTTATTAGTTCCTTTAAAGAATCCAGATTTCTTGCAGCGCTTCCTTCACGAATCATGACCTTCATTCCAAGGCCTATTTTTTCTTTAGCTTCCTCAAGGGTCACACATTCATGATCGGTAGAAATACCAGCCTCAATATATTTTCTCAGGTTATCTCCTGATAATCCGGGTGCATGTCCGTCAACTGGCTTTTTATATTTATGGGCAATTTTTATTTTGCTTAATACATCTTTATCTTCATAAATAACACCTGGGAAATTCATCATTTCGGCCAGATATTTTATCTCTGGTTTGCTCAGGAGCATATCAATATCGTTTATTCCGATTTCAGCTCCTGAAGTTTCAAAAGGTGTGGCTGGTACACACGAAGGTGCTCCGAAGAAGAACTTCAAGGGAACCTTCAGTCCATCTTCAATCATAAAATTAACTCCAGCAATACCCAGAACATTTGCTATTTCATGAGGGTCAGAAACTACTGCTGTTGTTCCACGTGAAACAGCTTCTTCAGAAAATGACCCCGGTGTACACATTGAACTCTCTATATGGATATGGGAATCAATTAGTCCGGGTATTATGTAAAATTCCTCATTTCTTTCTTTTCTCTTTATCTTTCTTATCCTGCCGTTCTCTATCTCAATCTCAGCAGGGTATATTGTTCTTTCGAAAATATCTATCAAATTGCCAGATATCATGAAAATAAATTTTAAAATTTAAAAAAATGTTCCACGTGGAACATTTATCTCCCCAGATACATAAGCAAAACATTGATATCTGAAGGTGAAACACCACTAATTCTGCTTGCCTGACCAATGGTCTCTGGTCTTATCCGGTTCAACTTTTGTCTTCCTTCTGTTGATATTGATAATAATTCATTATAATTTATGTCTTCTGGAATTCTTAATGTTTCCAGCCTCTTTATTTTATCAGCAATTTGTCTCTCTCTTTTAATATATCCTTCATATTTTATCTTAATTTCGGCACATTCAAATATTTCATCAACTCTTTCCGATTTTAAAGCCTTTAGATCTTTTGCTTTCCTTACCCTTTCCAGTAATTCCTTTAAACCGATTTGAGGTCTTAGTGCTATATTTATCAATTTTGTTTTTTGTATTAAGCATGAGGTTTCCTTTTGCGTTAAAAATTCATTTATCTTTTCTGGTTCAATGCTTTCTTTTTTTACAAACTCGATAATTTCATTTACCATTTCTTCTTTCTCCTCTAATCTTCTTATTCTATCTTCTCCAATTGTTCCCAGTTCATATCCTTTTCGTGTTAATCTTTCGTCAGCGTTATCCTGTCTAAGAAGTATTCTGTATTCAGCTCTTGAAGTAAACATCCTATAAGGTTCATCAATCCCTTTTATGACCAGATCATCAATTAAAACTCCTATATATGATTCATCTCTTGTCATCACAAATGGTTTCTTTCCTTTAATTTTTAAAACAGCATTTATCCCTGCTATTAATCCTTGCGCTGCGGCTTCTTCATAGCCTGTGGTACCATTTACCTGTCCTGCAAAAAATAATCCATCAACCAATTTCGTTTCAAGGTTATGTTTTAATTGCGTTGGTGGAAAATAATCATATTCTATTGCGTATCCAGGCCTGAAAATTTCAACATTTTCAAGACCTGGTATTTTTCTTAACGCTTTCAATTGAACATCAAGCGGCAAGCTACTAGCAAATCCATTTATATAATATTCATTTGTTTCCCATCCTTCAGGCTCTATAAACATTTGATGTGATTTCTTTTCTTTAAACGTTACGATTTTATCTTCTATGCTTGGACAATATCTTGGACCTCTTCCTTTTATTATTCCTGTATACAAAGGACTAAATTTCAATCCCTTTCTTAACTCTTCATGTACTTCTTCATTAGTATAAGTTATATAACAACTTTTTTCATTTTTAATAAATAACTTATTATGCATAAAAGAAAAACATCTTCCATCTCCGTCACCCTTTTGCTCAATCATTTTCGAAAAATTCAAGCTCCTACCATCAATTCTTGCACTTGTCCCTGTTTTTAACCTTCCTACAATGAATCCTTCATCTCTTAATTGATCACTTAAACCAGTTGACGCCAATTCTCCGGTTCTTCCTCCCTGATAATTTTTTAATCCTACATGTATTAAACCATTTAAAAATGTTCCCGCAGTTATAATAACAGCTTTTGAATTAAATTTTGTTCCTGATATTGTTTCTATTCCATTTACTTTATTCTCCTGTATAATGACTTTAACTACAGGTTCTTGCCATATATAAAGATTTTCAGTATTTTCAAGTACCTTTCTCCATTCTCTTGAGAACATTTGTCTATCGCATTGCGCCCTCGGACTCCACATTGCAGGTCCCTTCGATCTATTCAACATCCTGAATTGTATCATACTTTTATCTGTTATAATCCCGCTCATTCCTCCTAATGCATCAATTTCTCTTATAATCTGGCCTTTGGCTATTCCACCCATTGCAGGATTGCATGACATTTGAGCAAATTTCGTCATGTCCATCGTTATCAGCACAGTTCTAGCACCCATTTTTGCTGCAATATGAGCTGCTTCACATCCAGCATGCCCACCACCTACTACTACAATATCATAATTGAATTCCATAATTAATCTCCAAATTTTTCTATCCACATATTTTCCTCACTTCTCATCTTTTCCCTTTCCTTTTCATTATAATCAAGGAATCCACATAAATGAAGAGTTCCGTGAATTAACACTCTTTCTAACTCATTCTTAACAGATACTCGATATTTCCTGGCATTTGCTTTTACTTTTTCAATGCTTATATAAACTTCACCATTTATAACATTTCCCTCATCATATTTAAAGCTTATTACATCTGTTGCATAATTATGTTTTAGAAATTTCTTATTAAGTTCTTTTATCTCTCTGTTGTTTGTAATAATATAATTGAGGTCACCAGGTATATAATTATAATTTCTGATGACCTCTTCCAAACTCTTTAATAACTTCCTGCTATTTTTAATTCTGTACTTTACTTGATAATAGAAAAATCTCACTATTTAACTTTATTAAATATCAATGTAACCTTGTTTCCTTTCTCATTGAATCTAACTTCATCTGCGAGCTTTCTCATAAGAAAAACTCCTCTTCCTGTTAACTTTTCAATATTTTCAGGCAGTGTTGGGTCAGGTATTTCATTATAATTAAATCCATTACCTTCATCCTCAACCGAAACCTTCAAATCCATCCCTTTATATTCAAATTCAATTTCAACCTCTTTATTTATATCCGACTTATTCCCATGTACTATGGCATTATTTACAGCTTCCATTGTAGAAACCATTATTTTACCGTAATAGTTGCTATCTATACCCATCTCAGCAGATATATCATCAACTATTTTTTCAACTATTCTCAAATTTTTTATCTCTGATCTTATTTTTATTTTTTTGTGCATTTTTAAATATTAATACATAGTACTTTATACTTTAAAATTAAACTTTTGTTTCACTTTCATTCAAAGAACCTTATTCTATTTATTTCTTTACAATCCATTGTTCAGGATCGAGTTTTAATTTATCCTTGAAAATCATAAATTTTAATATTGCTTTTTTACCCTTTTCTTCATCACAGTATACTTCTCCAATTTCTTGCCTGGTTCTAACTTTGTCACCAACCTTTACTTTAACATTTACAAGATTTTGATAAACTGTATAATATATTCCATGCTTAATAATAACTGCCATATTTGCTCCTGGTATCGTCAAAATTCTCGAAACCTCTCCATCAAAAATACTCCTTGCTATTGTATGTCCATAACTTGTTATTTCAATTCCAGGATTATTTTCCGTAACAAAAGCCAGTTCTTTATGCTTTTGAAGCCCAAAATTACCGGTAATTATTCCGTTTTCAACCGGCCATGGTAATCTTCCTTTATTACCTTCGAAATTTTCACTTACCAGTTTTACCTCTGGTGTAATTTCTGTCTTATTTATCCTTTTCCTTTCTTCCTCTATAATTTTTAGAATTTCATTTTCAATTCTTTGTGCGATTTTTTTCTTCTTTTCTAGTTCCTGTTTTAATTCTTTTTCTCTTTTCGTTAAATCCTGTACTAAATATTTCTTTCTATTTACTTCTTTTAGTAATAGCTCCTTCTGACCCTCTTCGCTATCTTTTAACTTTTTCAGTTCATTATAATCATTTTCTAGTCCTTCCTTAATTCTTTCAATTTCTATTTTTAATTGCATTATTATTTCAGCTTCATTTCTTCTGTATTTGCTTAATTGCTGCAAGTATTTCAGCCTTTTGTATCCTTGATTAAAATCCTTTGCAGACAAAACATATATTATCCATGGATATCCTTTAGTTGCTTTGTATGTGTTAATTACAGTCCTTTCATACTCTTTCTTTACTTTCTTTAAATCCTCTTCCATCAATTTTATGGCAAGTTCATTTAATTTGATTCTTTCGTTTACAATTTCACTTTCTTTTTGTATATCGTTAATTATATTTTGTTGAAGAATTATTTTGTTATTAAGTATTCTTAAATCATTTAAACTACTGCTTTTCCTTTTGGCTGTCTCCTTTATCATATTGTCAACATAAGCGACTTCTTCAAGTGTCTTTTTCTTTTGCTCCTCCAGTTCTTTTCTTGTTTGTCCTAATAAACTACTGGTTAAATAAAAGCATATAACGCAGATTATAACCTTTTCTTTCATTTTATTAATTCATATATGTCTTTTTTTGAAATTTAAACCTGGTATAAAATCAATATCACCATACCATGGTATAATATATTTCAGGTTCCTCATTTTCAATTCTACCTTACGCTGCGAATCATATATTCTGATATCCTTTGGTATTACATGATTTTCGCCTTTGAAATTTTTGTATTCTACACTTATTTCTTCTTCGTTTGATATATTTGCCATCTTCAAACTGCTTACCTTATTCCTGTCGGAATTAATTTCCGTAGTAATTTCGAGCCCATTAATATAACCTTTTATCACAACCTCTCCACCATTAATATTAACATCACTTATTATTCCTTTACTATAATTCAAAATATCTCCTACGCATACCTTTAAAAACTCTGCGGGTATTCCCGTAAGCCTTTCAAAATCTGTATTTTTTCCATATAATAGCTCATTATTTATTCTGTCATTAACCAGAATCGTATCATTATTTAGAAATATTCTTACTGCTTCGTAACCATTTAATGCTCTTATGGATATCAGATAAATATTCTCCCGTTTATATTTTATTGAATAATATAAGTTAATTTTTCTCTTTCCTTCTTTCACAGTTAGTCTCCCTTTCTGAATATAAAATCCTATATCAGTTAAATTTTTACTATATGTATTTAAAAGTATTTTATTAATATCAAAATTGTTATCCTTATCACTGGTTATCTGTCGTGAAACAGTGCAACCAGTTACTAAGATTAAAATTATCAGTGTAAAAGCTATTATTTTCTTCGTCCTGTACAAGATTCAATTTCTTTTCTTAGATATTCTTTATTTCTATCTCTATCAATTGCTAACTCCCAATATTTAACAGCCTCATTACATTTTCCTTCCTTCTTTTTAATAAAACCGTAATGTTCAAAATATTCAGGATCTTCACCTTTAAATTCCTCAATTATCTTTTTCATTATACCTGATGCCTTTTTTATTTTTCCCTGTTTGTATAATACCCAGGCATATGTATCCAGATAAACAGTATTTTCTGGTTCCCTGGAAATTACTTCAATTATCATCTTTTCCGCCCTTTTAAGGTCTTTTTCATTTTCCGCAAGGTAATAGCTATAATTATTTAAAATAACACTATTTTGAGGGTCAATTTTAAGTGCTTCTTCAAATACCTCATATGATTTTTCATATTCTTTCATTCGATAATAAATATCTGCTTCAAGTACTCTTGTTTGAATATTGGCTTCCAGATTGTTTCCTGCTAAAATTTTTGCTTTCTTAAGTTCTTCCAATGCAACATCTAATTTTCCAATTTCTATTGCAGCATTAGCATACATTATTTTTGCCAGAAACGACATATTAAATTCAGTAGCACAATCTTTTGAATAATAATATAATTCATTATATTCCTTATTATCAGACAGAATTATCAATAATTTCTCCCACGCATAATAGTTTTGCCGGTTTCTTTCAATAATATCCTTTAAGTATTTCTTTGCATCATTTATTCTTCCTGCCTTTTCATAATACTCAGCTCTCAAAATTTCACTAATGTAATTTCCTTTTATTTTCTTTTCAACCTCTGAAATTATCTCTTCTATTTTAAGTTTTTCGGATTTATATAAAGCTGTTTTCTCTATTAAGTTTTTAACAGTTAATATTTTTTCTTCTGGCGATATAGCTTCATGATTAATAACTTCAATAAGAATATCTTGCAATACATCATCATTATTTTCCTCAATCAGAAAATTTGCCATCCATAATAAAATCTGAGGATTGTTTGATTCCTTTTTATAAACACTATCATATATTTCATAAGCTTTTTTTACATCACCCGTCTTCCTATAAACTTCTGCTAAAAGAGTAACATATAAGTTTTCATCCGGGTGTTCCTTAATTAATCCTGTCAATATTCTCTGAGCTTCTTTATAATTCTGGCTATCAATGTAACTCTTTACAATTATCAGACTATTATTTTCATTTAATCCATATTTTTCCTCAATTTCTTTATAAACTATGCTTGCTTCCTTCGATTTTCCCAAACTTGAATATAATTGAGCAAGTTGCAACTTTATTTCTGGATTTTCAGAATCTATTTTATTTGCCTTTTCCAGGAAAAATAAAGCACTGTCGGGTTTACCAATTTCCTGAAATACTTCTGAAAGTGTATAACAATACCATATGTTATCCTGTGAAATTTTCCAGGCCTTTATCAGATATTTTTTTGCCTCTTCAGGATTACCTGTTTTCAACATTACTTCAGCCATATTAAAATAAACCGCATCATTGCTTTCATCCCTTTTTAAACATTCTTCAAAACATTTCAGAGCTTCACTATTGTTTCTCTGATACTTATATCTCAATCCTTCTACAAACAGGTAATTAAATTCATCATGATTTTTCTCATTCAAGTTTTTAATGAAAAGATTTTCACTTATTCTTTTTGAGCATGATAAACAAATAAGTAATATCGCAATATATACCTTCCTCATATACATTTTTTAAGTCACTATTCATTTCCAGTATGCCCAAATCCACCCTTATTCCTGGTTGATTCATTTAATTTATCGGTCAATTCCCATTCGACCTTTTCGAACCTGGATATAACCATTTGCGCAATTCTTTCTCCATTCTTAATTATTACATCCTTATCTGATAAATTAATCAATATTACTTTAACTTCACCTCTGTAATCTGCATCTACAGTTCCCGGTGTATTAAGAACTGTTATTCCTCTCTCTGCTGCCATTCCGCTTCTAGGCCTTATTTGTGCTTCGTAACCTTCAGGCAATTCAATATATATTCCTGTCGGAACTACAAATCTCTCCATCGGTTTTAAAACAATATCCTTTTCAAGAAAAGCTCTTAAATCCATACCAGCAGAAAAACTAGTTGCATATTCCGGTAACTTATTTGCAGACTTATTAACTATTTTAACCTTCATAATATTATTTTTTTAATATCGCACTCAAAGCTTTATCTTTAATCTGCGCATAAATTATAAATGCCGCAATAAAAATGGTATTAACAATAAGTTCTTCTGTAATACTTTTATATTTAAAAATATTATCAAATATTACTACTCCTACAGCAACAATGAAATATGGAATAAGTTTTTTCATTTTATAATCGACTGGATAATATTTTGAAGCCAGAACAAACGATAAGATTATCATCGTCATATAAGATGCTACATGTGCCCAGGCTGATGCCATATACCCGTATATCGGGATAAATAAAACATTAATTATTACTGTTACCACTGCTCCAGATAGAGTTATATATACTCCGAAACGTGTTAAATCATTAATTTTATACCATATACTATGATTAACATATATTCCATACAGAAGATATGCAAAACTGATCATTGGAACGACTACAAGTGAATTTCTGTACGGCTGTCCCAGAATATACTGAATTATGGGCCTGTATAAATTAATTATCAAAAACAACAATAGCATAAATATTACAAAATATTTCATCACATATGCATATATTTCCTTAGCATTCTTTTTGTCAGCCCTTTCGAAGAAAAAAGGTTCAGCAGCAAATCTGAACATTTGAATAAATAGAGCCATTAAAACTCCAATCTTATATCCTGCTCCGTATTCACCAACAGTATAAAGTGCTTTATCTTGATCAATAAGCCGACGCAAAAGAACTTTATCTACTGCATCATTCAGAGAACCACCTATTCCCGCAACAAGGAGAGGAAAAGAATATTTTATCATATTTTTCCATATCTCAATATCAAAACCATTTTTTATTTTTACTATATATGGCAATAACATAATTAGTGTAGCACCACTACCTATCAGATTAGCGACGAAAACATATCCAACGCCATACTCAGGATTATAGAATTTTCTTAATATTTCTGTAATTACACCTGTTCCGGATTTATATAAACCTGGGGCAATTTTTAATAAAAATACAACTACACCTATTGTAATTATTACATTTGATATTTTTATTATACTGAATATCAAGGCTTTATTTTCTCTTCTAAGTCTGGCAAACGGAATTGCTGAAAATGCGTCAATAGCCAGTATTGCGCAAAACATTCTTATGTAATCCTGATTGTTTTTATATTTTAAAAGTTCAGAAAAAGGTTCAACGAAAATGTTTGTTAATAGCAAAAATAAACTTGATGTTATAAATAGACTGATTAAAGATGTACTGTAAATTTTTTCATAATCTCTTTTTTGTGAAAACCTGAAAAAGCCGGTCTCCATACCGTACGTTAGAATAATCAGGAAAAGGACCATCCACGCATATAGTTCCGTAATTACACCATATTCTTCTTTTCTGAATATCCGGGTGTAAAAAAAAGTCATTATAGCATAATTCAAGAACCTTGGAACAATGGTCCCCAGACCGTAAATTATTGTTTGTCCTGCAAGCTGTTTTACCTCTTTCACTTCAGTTTATTATTCAACCAATTCATCAATGACTTTGCGTATATATTTAAACGGTCATTTATAATTTTTTAAGATTACTTATATTATCGTCCAAAGTTAAATATCTTTGCATTCATATTTTTATCATAATTATTAACATTATTATTTCCTTATGAGCACGTATTTCAGAAATAAACTTTTTTTAATTATATCTGTTTTTATTCTGGTTACAGGTTGTGCTGGAGACTCTTCAAGCATTTCAAATTTTGTTCTCTTATCCACGAATATGGGAGATATAAAAATTAAACTTTACGATCAGACACCGGTTCACAGAGATAACTTTAAAAAGCTCGTAAATTCTGGCTTTTATGATGGAATTCTTTTTCACCGTGTAATTAATAACTTTATGATTCAGGCAGGTGATGCATCAACCAGAACTCATTCATATTCATATGGAGCCGACACAATTTCTTCTTACACCTTACCTGCTGAAATAAATCCTGAGCTTTTCCATAAAAAAGGTGCCGTAGCAGCTGCACGTCTTGGAAATGATGTTAATCCAGAAATGCGCTCCTCTGGTACACAGTTTTATATTGTTCAGGGAACTGTTCTAACCGATAAAGAACTCGATGCAGCAGAACAAATCATCAATAGAAATCTTAACCAGTTATTATTTCAGCGTCTTTTCAAACAAATTGAAGACAGTAACAGAATTTTCGGATTAAATCTCACAACATCTCAAATCCAGGAAAGAGCTACAATTCGTATGTATGAATTACTTTCAGAATCTAGCCCTTATAAAATACCTGATTATCAGCGTGATATTTACATGACAACAGGTGGTGTTCCCCGCCTCGACCAGACTTATACAGTTTTTGGTGAAGTTGTAGAAGGTATTGATATTGTTGATAAAATTGCATCGGTTAAAACCGATTCAAGGGACAGGCCTGTTGATGAAGTAAAAATATTGCATGCAAGAGTTGTTAAAAAATAGGTTTCAACTTTTATGATAGAAAGAATTAAGCTTTTGAGAGAAGAAATCTCCAGTATTACTCCTGAATCAGGTGAAGACGCAGAAAAATTCAGGATAAAATATCTAAGCAGGAAAGGTCTTGTTTCTTTGCTTTTTGATGAATTCAGAAATATCCCTCCTGAGGAAAAAAAAGAGATTGGCAAGCTACTTAATCTTCTTAAAGAGGAGGCTCAATCAAAATATCAGCTTCTTAAGAGCATATCTGAAAAGACTTTATCTGTCACCAAGGAAAATGATCTTACCCGCACTTCTTTTCCAATATCCCTTGGAACTCGTCATCCTATTTCAATTGTAAGGAACGAGATTATTGAAATATTTTCCCGTCTTGGTTTTACAATATCAGAAGGACCTGAAATTGAAGATGACGATCATGTTTTTACCAGTCTTAATTTTGCGCCTGAACATCCTGCCAGGGATATGCAGGATACATTCTATATATCAAGGTTATCACAGGAAGATTCCAGCCCTGATGATATCCTTCTGAGAACTCACACCTCTTCAGTTCAGGTAAGAGTTATGCAATCCACCCCACCTCCCATCAGAACGATATCACCAGGCAGGGTTTTCAGAAATGAGGCAATTTCAGCGCGTGCCCATTGTATATTTCACCAGGTTGAAGGTCTTTATATTGATAAGAATGTCTCATTTGCTGATCTCAAGCAGACACTTTTATATTTTGCCCATGAAATGTTTGGCCGTGACACAAAAATTCGTATAAGGCCGTCGTATTTCCCCTTTACAGAACCATCAGGAGAAATGGATGTCAGCTGCAGAATTTGCAAAGGTAAGGGGTGCAATGTCTGCAAATACACAGGTTGGCTTGAAATTCTGGGTTGCGGTATGGTTCATCCTAATGTACTTGAATCATGCAATATCAGCAGTACCGAATTTACCGGATTCGCTTTCGGAATGGGCATTGAACGCCTGGCTATGCTTAAATACCAGATTAATGACCTAAGGTTATTCTTTGAAAATGATAAAAGATTTCTTGATCAGTTTCGCAGTTATATTTAATTTTATAATTCTTTGCAGATTATGAATTTAATGTAAATTATTTCTTATGGACCATTCTTCTCAGTCTGTTCCGTTTTGTGAAAATTGTGCATTTGCTATTAACTCAATTTTCAAGTTTCTTAATAAAGACGAAGCAGATAAAATAAATTTCATTAAAGATTTCAGGGTCTTCAAAAAAGGTACAATTCTTTACAAAGAAGGCAACCGTATAAGTGGCTTTTACTGTGTAAACAAGGGTATTATAAAAATTTACAAAACAGGTCCAGATGGAAAAGAGCAAATTATTCGTTTTGCCAAACCCGGCGACATAATTGCATACAGAAGTGTACTCAGCAATGAACCTGCCTGTACCACTGCCAAAGTACTTGAGGATAGTTCCGCATGTTTTATACCGTCTGACATTCTTCCCCAGCTGGTTAAAAGCAACCCGAATTTTGCTCTTGAGCTCGTAAAGCTTATCTGCCAGGAACTTGGAGAAGCAAATTCATATATTACTGACATAGCACAAAAAACTGTTCGCGAACGACTTGCAGAGGTTCTTCTTAAACTTTCGTCTGATTTTGGTCTTGATGAACACAATTTTCTTAAAATTTCACTTACGCGTGAAGAGCTCGCAAATATTGTAGGAACTGCAACTGAATCAGTTATACGGCTTTTATCGGAGTTCAAATCAGAAAAATTAATCGAACTCAGCGGCAGAAGAATTAAGATAGTTAACCGCAAGAACCTGGAAAAAATAAGTCAAAACCTGTAGTTAGCTAATCAGAACAATTTTCCAATCTGTTCTGTTCCTTTTATTCTCCCCAAATGGTTGTAGGCTTTTTCCGTAGCTTCCCTCCCTCTTGGTGTGCGTTTTATATATCCTTCCTTTATCAGAAAGGGTTCATATACTTCTTCTATTGTATCACTCTCCTCTCCCACTGCCGTGGCAATTGTATTTAAGCCAACTGGTCCACCTTTGAATTTATCGATAATAACTGACAGGATTTTATTATCCATTTCGTCAAGTCCGTTATTATCAATATTTAATGCCAGCAATGCTGTTTTTGTTATCTCCAGGTCAATTATTCCGGTTCCTTTAACCTGCGCAAAATCTCTTATTCTTCTAAGTAAAGCATTTGCAATTCTTGGCGTACCCCTGCTCCTTGATGCTATTTCTTCTGCAGCATCATCTTCTATTCTTATGTTGAGTATTGAAGCAGATCTTTTAACAATACTTTTCAGAACTTCAGCTTCATAATAATCGAAATGAAATTTTATTCCAAACCTTGCTCTTAAAGGACTTGTTAAAAGACCTGAGCGTGTTGTTGCACCAATTAGTGTGAATTTATTTAATGTAAGCTGTACAGATCTGGCACTTGGTCCTTTGTCAATCATTATATCAATTTTGAAGTCCTCCATAGCTGCATACAGATATTCTTCAACTACAGGACTTAGACGATGTATTTCGTCAATAAAGAGAACATCCCCTTCTTGAAGACCAGTAAGTAAACCTGCCAGATCACCTGGTTTATCAAGAACAGGTCCGGATGTAGACTTCATTCCAACACCCATTTCATTGGCAATTATTGATGCAAGAGTAGTCTTTCCCAGTCCAGGTGGTCCGTGAAGCAGAACATGATCAAGTGCTTCTTTACGCTGTCTGGCAGCAGTAACAAAAATGGTAAGATTTTCTATTATTTGTTTCTGTCCTTTAAAATCAGAAAAAGTAAGAGGGCGTAACTTTTTTTCAAATTCCCTGTCGGTAACCAAAAGTGATTCCTTCCTGATATTAAATTTATTCATAATTTAACAGTTCATTTCATTTAATAAGCTTTACATCACTTTCAGGAAGTTTTATTTTAATCCCATTTATACTTGTTTCTGTGTCGTTCTTATATGTTACTGTCAGAAATACAGTACCGTCTTCATTATATTTTTTCCAGGTTTTTTCTCTAATCCCCATCTTATAATATCTTTCTTCTTTTATTCTCCCGTTTTCATAATAATAAATATGAAGGCCATCAGCATTTCCCTGAACAAAGTTTCCTTTAAACCTTAATTTACCGTCTTCATAATACGACTTCCATAATCCATCTCTTAAACCCATTATATATTTTCCTTCTTCAATGGTATTTCCTGTCTTTATAAACCATTCTCCGTTTCTTTCTCCATCACTGTATTGGCCTCTTGCAATTATTTCACCACTTCTTGAATATTCTATATAGTTTCCATCCCGCTGGCCCTGAAAATATTCTTCCTCCCTTAAAAGTGAACCGTTTTCGTAATACCATTTCCACAGGCCGTTCGGATTATCGTTAGTAAAATACCCTGTCTGCTCGAGTTTGCATTCCGTATTGTAAAATTTCCATAATCCTGTTTTTCTGTTCGCTGTATATTGTCCTTCAGCCATAATAGTTCCGTCGGGATAATAATCTTTCCAGTTTCCATTCCTGTTCCCTGCTTCATCTACTATACCTTCTGAAACAAGAATACCATTATCATTATAAATTTTTGAATTTACAATTTTACCATCCTTATATTCTCTATGAATACCAACTGGCAGATTGTTTCTGTATGCTCCGCTATATATCAGCATACCCGTCTGATCATAACGGTTTACTACTTCAATTTCTGAATTATCCTCAACCCTTGAATTTACAATAGCTCCGTTCTCATATAGCATTGTAAGAATAAGATTGCCTTTTTCATCATATTCTTTGTAATATCCATGCAGTTGATCATTCTTGTATGTTCTTTCTGATTTTATTGCTCCTGATGGATAGAATTCTTTCCATGTACCCTGTCTCAGACCCTGTTCGTCTCTCCTGTTTATTCTTTCACGACTGATCAAAAAGTCATTATTATATTCAAGTAATGTTATAATTTCTCCGTTCTGGTCAAATTCTTTTGATATTCCCTCCTTTTTACCATTTCTGTAGTTTATTGTCTGTTTGATTCTCCCATCGGGATAATAAATGAAAGCCGTACCTTCCTTTTTATCTCCTGCGAAAAGTTCTTTTGAATATACATATAAACCATATACAGGGTCTTTTTTGTATTTATAGTAGTATCCATTCTTTTTACCATACAAATAATTTATTTTTTCCAGTGTGTCACCCACTTGGTCATAAAAAACCCATATACTGTCGAGCATAAAGTTTGTTCTTTTGCCTTCCGATTTCAATATCCCGGTTACGTAATAGCTCTTCCAGTATCCGTCGGGTTTACCATTCCTTATATAACCTTCACTTGAAATACTTCCGTTTGGATATCTGAAAACATGATAACCATCAGGTAAATTTTCCATTACCTGAGCGCATAACCTTATTGAAAATAAAATAGTTACTACTAAAAGTATTTTTTTCATTTTCCTTATTAACCAATCCTTGAAGATACTTCAAACATTCTTAAAACTGACTTTGAGGCCCTTTTTATTATTTCTTCATCCAGAATTATTTCAGGTTCTTCATTGAGAATTGTATAATATATTTTTTCAAGTGTAATCATTTTCATATAGTTACATTCACTGCAAGCACAAGATAAATCGGATGGTGGTGCAGGTATATACTTTTTTTTCGGATTTGACTTAATCATCTGATGTAAAATACCTGGTTCAGTAGCAACTATATAAATTTCGCCATTATCTTCTTTTGTAAATTTAAGTAATGCTGAAGTTGAACCAATAAAATCAGCAATCATTCTTACTGGTAATTCGCATTCTGGATGGACAATTATTCTGGCATTTTTATACTTTTTCTTTAATTCAAGGATTCCTTCAAGTGAAAATTTTTCATGAACATGACAGGCTCCATCCCAAACAATTATATCTCTTGTGGTTTTACTTTTTATATAGTTACCAAGGTTTCTGTCGGGCGCAAAAATTATCTTTTCATTTTCAGGTAGAGATTCAATTATCTGTAGCGCATTTGATGACGTACATATGATATCAGACATTGCCTTTATTTCAACTGAAGTATTAACATATGAAACGACTGTTCTTCCTGGGTTTTCTTCAATAAATTTTTTAAATTCTTCAGGTGTACATGAATCTGCTAGCGAGCATCCTGCATTTATATCGGGTATCAAAACTTTCTTTTCAGGAACCAATATTTTCGCAGTCTCAGCCATGAATTTAACTCCTGCAATTAATATAATAGAAGCATCAGCTGACGAAGCTTTTTGTGCTAAAGCAAGACTGTCTCCCACGTAATCGGCAATATCTTGTATATCTGGAGTCTGATAAAAGTGCGCAAGTATTATTGCGTTCTTTTCTTTTTTAAGTCTTTCAATTTCTTTTATGTAATCTATTTTTGTCATTTCCCGGGATGTTTAATATATCGGTTTTTAACAATGTTCTTTATTACAGGTTTAAAAATTTTTCTTAGAAGAATTAAAATATATTCTGTTAATATTGTTGAAATAAATAATAAAATTTGCTTTTAAATATTACAATCACATACATAAAAACATTTTTTTAACATGTCAAAAATTATACCGTTTTTGAAATTCAGCGTTTTAAACATTATATTAACATCTGTTAATTTATTAATATCTTCATAAAAACATAAACAAAATTAAGTGTTAAATTGTTTATAACAGGTTTAAGGTCTTTTATTAATTTTTCGAAAAATAGTATCATAATAAATTATAATGATTTATAAACAGATAAATAAAATTGTTGTTAATAAAATATTGATTTGATCATCTCTTTGATTTATTTGTATCTGGTGATTACTTTTACGCTTTATCTGAATATTATAATTCGGATTAAATAAATTAATGAAAATGAAAAAAATAGGTGTTGCCAGTGATCATGCTGGTTATTTTCTGAAGGGCAAAATAATTGAATTTCTGAAAAAAAATGGATATGAATTCAAGGATTTTGGAAGTTTTTCAGATGAAAGTACAGATTATCCAGATTATGCTCATCCTCTTGCTTTATCAATTTCGAAAGGTGAATATGACCTGGGAATAACTATTTGTGCTACAGGTAATGGAATAAATATGACAGTAAACAAACATCAAAAGATAAGGAGTGCGCTTTGCTGGAATGAAGAAATTAGTCGTTTAGCCAGGGCACATAATGATGCCAATATATGCGCTTTGCCTGGCAGGTTTATCTCGGAGCCGGAAGCAATTTTGATTGTCAGGACTTTCCTTACCACTGAATTTGAAGGTGGAAGACATACTAACAGAATAGCAAAAATTCCATTAAAGATTGTTTAACATGATTTCAAATACATGCAAATATGGAATCAGAGCCCTGGTTTATCTGGCAAGTAAAACGGATGGATCAGGTAGTATTAATATTAAAACGATTTCCAGGGACCTTAATCTACCGAATCCTTTTCTGGCAAAAATACTTCAACAGCTTGTAAGAAACAAAATTTTATATTCGTCAAAGGGGCCTCATGGAGGATTTTCTTTTGCAAAGGATCCATGTAAAATCAGTATTTATGAAATTATATCAATTATAGATGGAAATGAATTATTTGAAAATTGTGTAATACATAACCGTACATGCAAATCAGCTGATGCAGAAAAACTTCTATGTCCTATTCACGCAAAATTTTCAAATATCAGAAATGAAATAGTTAAGCTTTTCAGGGAAACTACTATAAGTCATCTTGTAGAATCGGCAAAACAATCCAATGAAATAATGTTATAATTTCTTTTTATAGTTGTTTATAACATACCATATTATCACCACAGCTATAATACCGGAGAGGTTAAACATCATATCTGCAGGTTCTCTACTTCTGCTGTTTGTAATTATTGGCTGGAGAATTTCAATGATCAGGCCATAGGCAAAAGTTATAGAAATAATTAAGACATAATGTATTTTATTTTTAATCCTGTTTCTGTTTTCAAACAGGATTAAAAAAGTCAGGCAGGCATACATCAGAAGATGTACAACTTTGTCGATATTTTGCAGATGTAGAAAATTGATTTTGCTGATGCTTTTGGAACTGGTAAAGCTGGAAACAGCAATCAGAGCTGAAAACAAAATAGAAAGTATGTTATTTCGGAAGAATTTCATGAAGGTAAATATAAAGTAAATTTTGTAACATATAATTTCATAATTTTATGCAGGACATTGTAATATGGCCGGAATATACATACACATACCGTTTTGTAAAAGTATTTGCCATTACTGTGATTTTTACAAAGTACTGGATGAAGATAATCACAGCAGGTTTATTAATGCTGTTCTTCTGGAAGCGAAATTAAGAAAAGATTATCTCTCAGGGGAATCTGTATCAACGATCTATTTAGGGGGTGGAACACCTTCGGTACTGAGTGTTAAAGAGTTATCTGATTTAATTGATGGATTATATGGAATTTTCAATGTTGAAAATGATTGTGAGATAACAATTGAAGTAAATCCGGATGATGTTGGAATTGAATGGTTGAATGAAATCAGGAAAATAGGATTTAACAGGTTGAGTTATGGAATACAATCGTGGAATGATGATATTTTAAGGATGCTTAATCGTCGACACAACAGTAAACAGGCTGCAGAGGCTCTTATTTTTTCTGAAAAAGCCGGGTTTGAAAACATTTCGGTTGACCTGATATATGGTATACCCGGGTATGATTCTGCCAGCTGGGGAAAAGATCTTGAACAGACCTTTGGATATAACATTAAACATCTATCAGCTTACCATATGACAATAAAACCGGAAACATTCTTCGGGAAGCTTAAAAAAGCCGGTAAACTAAATGAACTGGATGAAGAGGAAAGCAACAATCAATTTAACCTTCTTATTGAAAAAGCTGAAAATGCCGGTTTTATTCAATATGAAATTTCAAATTTTGCAAAGGAAGGATGGTTTTCCAAGCATAACAGTAACTATTGGAGGCAGGTAATATATATCGGGCTGGGTCCTTCGGCACACTCTTTCAACAGGATATCAAGACAGTGGAATATTAGCAATCTTGAAAAATATATATCTGCGGTTGAGAGCAATAAAAAATTCTATACAAGAGAAGAACTGGACAATAAAAAAATATTCAACGAATACATTTTGACTTCCCTCAGAACTATGTGGGGGATAGATCTTGACTATATAGAAATAAATTTCAGTAAGGAAGGCTACGATTACGTGATGAACTTATCCAGGAAATTTATCGATTACGGGTTAATGAGACTTGAAAACAATCATCTCGTTCTTACCAATACAGGAAAAATGATATCAGACAATATCATTTCTGAATTTATGATGGTATAGTAACTAATGCTGATTATCTTTATCTTTTTGTCAGCATAAATGTAAATGTACCGATCAGATTTCCTTCAAGGTAGAGTTCGCCGTTATAGTTACCCGGAATAAAATCTCCCGTATTGTCTACATATATACACATATCGACATCCTGATTGATGTAGTCTACACTCCGGCTTTCTGTATAAATCATTTTTGTATTTCCGTAATCGAATAGGTTGTCTGGACTTGTAGTAATTAACAGCTGATCGGGTCTTATGATTCTCATATATACGGTCTTTTTACCAGCAGTTGCGATGGGATTTTCCCTGAGGGTAAAGCATACCCGGAGTTTGTCGAGACGATCAATTCTTGTGGTCTCTTTGCGGTTTTTATTCAGAGCAACTGCCACTATGTTTTTAGCCTGTATAACTGAAGCTATTTCGACTTTTGTTGATAATTCTTCTTTAACTTTTTCAAGTTCAATATTGGTTTTCTGAACCTGACTGAATTTTTGCCTGATATCTTGATTTTCAGCTGCAAGTAATTTATTACGGGTATTAAGTGAATCTATCTGGACTATATAGCTTTTCATTATTTCTCTGAGGGTATTTATTTCGGCACGGTACTTTTTAATGAGTTCTACATTTGACGCATTTATTGACAGGAGGCGGCGTATACGTTCTCTTTCCCGGGCAAGCTGTGCATTAAGTGAATCATTATTTGACCTGAGGGTATCATACCCGTACATTATTTTCCGTATTTCATTGGCCAGGGAATCTTTTTCATGTGTGAGTACAGTCTCCATTTCAATCATTTTATTTTTCTGTGAGAAATAGCTTATTACCAGAAAAATAAAAGCAATAGAGAGGATAACTGTAATAAAAATAAGAAAAACCGGAGGTTTATTCTGTGGAAAATTATTGTTTGTTTTATTTGAATCAGACATGTTTAATTAATTTAGGGGATAAAAATAATAATATCAGTTTATATTTATGGTGTTTTAAAAATTAATTAGCGTTAAATTTTTCATTTTGATATTAACTTAGTTAATGATCCTTGTATGAGTGGATTTTTTGGTGCAGTATCAAAATCATCTTGTGTTGAAGATGTTTATTACGGAACCGATTATCATTCACATCTTGGAACCAGGCGAGCGGGGATGGTTTTTTATGAACCCGGAAAAGGTTTCAGGCGTGAAATTCACAGCATTGAAAATGCATATTTCCGCAACAAATTTGAAAATGCACTCTCAATGTTTGAAGGTAATGCAGGGATGGGCATTATAAGTGATACCGATCCCCAACCTCTTCTATTTAATTCCCATCTTGGCCCTTTTGCAATTGCAACGGTAAGCAGAATTGTAAATATAAGTGAGCTTGAGAAGTATTTTCTCGAAAAAAAAATACATTTTACAGAACATTTTGAAGGGAATATTAATCCTACTGAAATTGTTGCAAATCTGATTTGCGAAAAGGATGATTTTGTTTCCGGCATTGATAATGTTTTTGAAAAGGTCAAAGGGTCGTGTTCTCTGTTGATTCTCACTTCTGAGGGGATAATTGCTGCACGTGACCGTCTTGGGAGAACACCGATTGTGATAGGTAAAAAAGAGAGTGCTTATGCAGTAGCAACAGAATCAAGTTCATTTGCCAATACAGGATATAAAATTGTATATTTTCCAGGACCTTCTGAGATTGTTCTGGTGAAAGAAGATGGTTATACACAGTTGAAGAAGCCATCTGATGAGATGCAGATATGTGCTTTTCTATGGGTTTATTATGGTTATCCACCTTCGTATTATGAAGGGATAAATGTTGAAGAGTGCAGGTACAGGTGTGGTGCAGCTCTTGCTAAGAGAGACGTAATTGAAGCGGATTTTGTTTGCGGTATTCCGGATTCGGGAATTGGTCATGCAGTTGGTTACAGCAATCAGAAAGGTTTACCGTATAAAAGAGCATATTCAAAGTATACCCCTACATGGCCAAGAAGTTTCATGCCACAGGACCAGAGCCAGAGGGATCTTGTAGCCCGAATGAAACTGATACCGAATGACGAAATAATAAAGGGAAAAAGAATAATTTTTCTGGATGATAGTATTGTAAGAGGCACACAATTGAAAGAAAGTGCAAAGGAGCTCCGCTTATGCGGAGCAAAAGAAGTACATATGAGAATAGCATGTCCTCCACTGATGTTTCCCTGTACCTTTCTTAATTTTTCCCAATCTCGTTCTATATATGAACTTGCAGGGAGAAAAGCGATAAGGCAGCTCGGAGAAGACAGTAAGGATATTACAGAATATACCGACCCGGATTCTCCGAAATATAAGAAGATGGTATCCTGCATTACCGAGAATCTATGCCTTGATTCATTGATGTACCAGAGGCTGGATGATCTGGTGAAAGCTATAGGACTGCCAAAGGAAAAACTATGTACCCACTGCTGGGATGGAAGCAGTTATTTTTAATATTTACTTTTAAATGTAATTCATTATGAAATATGTAGGTGCACATGTTAGTGCAGAAGGAGGTGTACATAATGCACCCTTGAATGCACACAGAATAGGTGCAAAAGCATTTGCTTTATTTACCAAAAATCAGAGACAATGGTTTGCGCCACCACTGTCAGAGGAAGTCATAAAGTTGTTCAGACAAAACTGTGAGACTTTAGGTTATAAATCATTTCAGATTCTTGCTCATGACAGTTATCTAATAAATCTGGGTCATTCAGAAAAGGAGGCTCTTGAAAAATCGAGGAAGTCGTTTTTAGAGGAATTTAAACGATGCGAACTACTCGGTCTTGATCGTCTTAATTTTCATCCCGGAAGCCATCTGAACCTTACAGGAGAAGAAGATTGTCTTAAGATTATTGCAGAGTCAATAAATATTACACTGGAAAAAACCAGGGGAGTTACTGCTGTGATTGAAAACACTGCAGGGCAGGGGACAAACGTTGGTTATAAATTTGAACAGATCAGATATATAATTGAACTTATTGAAGATAAAACCAGGGTAGGAGTCTGTTTTGATACCTGTCATGCGTATGCGGCCGGCTACAACATTAAGGATGCAAAAGGATTTATGGAAACATTTAAACTTTTTGATGAAATAATAGGAATTAATTTTTTAAGAGGGTTACATATTAATGATTCAAAGAAGGAATATGCATCTCGTGTTGACCGTCATGAAAATCTCGGAAAAGGATTTCTTGGCGAAGAAGTTTTCAAGTTAATTATGAATGATTCACGCTTTGATAACATACCAATTATACTCGAAACACCTGATGAATCACTCTGGGAAGAAGAGATCAGAAAACTCTATTCTTATGTTAAGTAATAAGACTATTTTTTGAATAATAATTTGTTGTAAATCTCTTTTGATTTCAGGAGCTCCCTGGTGGTTTCGTATCCTATTCTAAAAATTTCTTCCGATTTTTCCGGGTCAAGAACCGGATAATTTTTGAGTTCTGTCGGAGCAATTAAAAGGTCAAACCTTGTTGCTTTTGAGTTTACCTCACGCGACAGGTTAAGAAGAAATGTTCTCTCGGCTATTTTGATAAGACTGTTAAAGTTTTTCTCAGGGCCGGTCGGGTTTACATATGAACCAATTATCACCCTGCATTTTCCTTCGAGTGGTTGGATTGGCAGATTGTCGAGAACACCCCCGTCGAAATATGTTATTCCTTCAATAATTACAGGTTTGAATATTACAGGTATACTTGCAGATGCGATTACAGTTTTAATGAGATCTCCTTTCTCGAAATAGACGGCCTTTCCATTATTAAAGTCTGTTGCAGTGACGTAAAGTTTTATTTTAAGTTCGTCGAAAGTTTTCGCCCGGAGATGTTCTTTAAGAATTTTTTGCACTCCTGAGATAGACAGCAGGCCTGTTTTGCTGACTGAAGGGCGCATGTATTCGAGCCAGCTGCGTGAACGCATTATATTCATTATTTCGTCGGGCGTATATCCGTCGCAATAAAGAACGCCTGCAATAGCCCCGGCACTTGTTCCTGCAACTGCGTCGGGGAAAATACCAGCTTCATTAAGTGCTTTAAGAACACCTACATGCGCAAAGCCCCTTGCGCCACCGCCGCTTAGAACAAGTCCGGTTTTATATAAAAATTTATTTTCTGCCATGATTTTAAGAATAATTCTTTATTGATTTTCAGTCATTCAAAAAGAATAAATTATATTACAAATATCATTATTTTAAATGATTCTCACACACAAATAAAAATTTTAAACGATATGTTCTGAAAGCAAAAATAATTTTGTTACAATTATTTGCAATTAATTTATATTTTGGCAGAAGAATAACTTTTAAAAGTATTGTGATGCAGTTTTTACTTATTGCTTTTGACGGAAAAGAGCCCGGAGCTGAAAATTTAAGGGCCAAGGTACGGCCGGTACATCTTGAAAAAATAGCAGAACTTAAAAGAAAAGGCGAATTTCTTTTCGGGGGTGCAATACTGGATGATGAAGGCAGGATGAAAGGTTCGATGATTGTATATGAGTTACCTGACAGACAGTCTCTTGAAGAGAGGCTTAAAGATGAACCTTATCTCTATGAGGGGGTCTGGCAGAAGGTAGAAATTTACCCTTTCCGGCTTGCCAGAATAGATTAGAAACATATTATGTTGAACATTAAATATTTAATGACATGAAAAAGACACTTTTTTTACTGGCATTAATTTCTCTGGCAGTAACTGCAAGAGGGCAGCAAGCAACAAAAGGGGATATTCCATTTAAGTATGAGGAATTGACATCTCCTCAATTTGTAAAGGCTGTAGAAAAGGCAGGGGGTGTGTGTGTGATTCCCATAGGAGTTTTTGAAAAGCACGGACCTCATTTGCCGCTGGGAACAGACCTTTTTGAAGCAAGGGAAGTTGCATTCACTGCAGCGAAAAAGGAGTATGCTGTGGTTTTTCCTCCTTATTATGGAAGTCAAATTTTTGAGGCAAAACATCAACCCGGAACTATTGCGTATAGCAGCGAGCTGATATGGAAAATGCTTGAAGAGACCTGTAATGAACTGGCAAGAAACGGGCTTAAAAAGATAATACTTCTTAATGGCCATGGAGGTAATACAAATTTCCTGCAGTTTTTCTGCCAGTCACAGCTGATGAAAAATAATGGATATATTGTTGTTCTTTTCCGGCCTGGTGAAGTACAGTCACTTGCAGGTGAAATAAAATCACTGAAGAAGGCAAAACTCGATGGCCATGCAGGTGAAGAAGAGACATCGATGATGTATTTTATACGTCCAGATCTTGTTGATACTGAGTCGATGACTAAAGAGAGTGGACTCGATCAGGGACGCTTGAAACAGCTGAAATATGGATACACAGGAATATGGTGGTATGCAAGTTTTCCGAACCATTATGCAGGTGACGTGGTTCAGGCAAACAAACGACTGGGAGAACTTCTTGTTGAGCAGGATGCTGTTCAGCTTGCAGAGCTTATTAAATTTCTGAAGAGTGATAATTCTATTGAAAGATTGCAGGAAGAGTTTTTCAAAAGAGCGGAAAATCCTATGGCAAAATAAGCTACGAAAATAACAGAACTGAGTTTGTATATAATAATCCCCGGGTGAAAAATGATTAACGGGAAGAAAATAGCTGTTGTTCTTCCGGCGTACAATGCAGAAAAGACTTTAAAGCAGACATATGAGGAAATACCCGGGGATATTGTTGATTTTATAATTCTTACAGATGACGGCAGCAGTGACAGGACTCTGGAGCTGGCAAGGAAGCTTTCAATAGATCATATTATCAGGCATGAGGTAAACAGGGGGTATGGTGCAAATCAGAAAACCTGTTATGACAGGGCTCTTGAACTGGGCTCTGATATAGTTGTTATGCTGCATCCCGATTATCAGTATACCCCAAAACTTATACCGGCCATGTGCCATCTAATTGCATCAGGCTTATATGATGCTGTTCTGGGTTCCAGAATTCTGAGCAAAGGAGCTGTTAAAGGAGGTATGCCTCTTTATAAGTATATTGCCAACAGAATTTTGACGTTTTTTCAAAATATTCTTCTTAACCAGAAACTATCTGAATATCACACCGGTTACAGAGCATTTTCGGCAGAATTATTAAGGAAAATAAAATATCATAACAATTCTGATGGATATATCTTTGACAATGAATTACTGGCACAAATAATTTATCTGAAAGCCAGGATTGGTGAGATATCATGTCCGGTTCGCTATTTACCCGAAAGTTCATCAATTGATTTTTTCAGAAGTATTATTTATGGCCTCGGTGTGATTTGCGTTTCGTTGAAGTTTGTTTTGCAGAAAACAGGTTTATTCAGTTTTAAGTTATTCAGTTTTCAGGAAAGTGTAGAAAGTTAATGCACAGGCAGTGAAGAAAGGAAAAGGAAAAGCCAGAAGGTTTTCAGCAGAAAGTCAGGGGAAAGGGTATAAAAATACAACTCTGATTGCAGTACTTTTTATTACTGTCGTGCTTACATTAACGGCTTACCGCAGGGCATTTGACAATGAGTTTGTTGACTGGGATGACTTTACATACGTTGTGAACAATAATCTTGTCAGGAGCCAGGCCGATACAGTTCTTGATGATATCTTTTCTATTCCTGTATCTTCGAATTATCATCCGCTTACAATATTATCTCTAAGACTTAACAACAACAGCTGTCAGACTTGCCAGAACGAAATTTCACCTGCTCCGTTCATAATGTGGAATATTATACTACATCTGGCAAACACTGTTCTGGTTTTTCTTCTGGTTTACAGGCTTAGCGGAAAGAAAGTTTTTGCATCTTTTTTTGTAGCGGTAGTTTTCGGAGTTCATCCTCTTCACGTGGAATCGGTAGCCTGGATTTCGGAAAGGAAGGACGTTCTTTATTCGTTTTTCTTTCTTTCTGGACTTCTATCATATCTTGCTTTTAAAGATGCGACAAGTTCAATATACAAAGCTCTGTTTTATATACTGACTTTCATACTTTTCGTCTTTTCATGTCTATCAAAGGCTGTAGCTGTGGTATTTCCCCTTGTGCTTGTACTTATTGATTACTGGACAGAACCTCATTTTGATAGAGCGAATATCCTGCAGGTAATAAAAAAATGGACTGATTTGCGAAGAATCCTACTGATTTTACCTTTTCTGGTAGTTTCACTATTTACTGGCCTGCTTGCTTATCATCTGCAGAATGGAGAAAACTTTCTTGGACTGATGCGGATTGATAAGGATTTGCCCGATGTTGTAAATACAGTACGAAAACTTACAGTATTTCAGCGAATTGGTATAGGATGTGCAGGTCTTGTTTCGTATTTAATTAAGTTCTTTTTGCCTTTTAAACTTTCAGCAATATATCCTTATCCGCCTGAAGAAGTAATGAAAAGTGCAGGATTTATTGCTGGCATGGCTGTATCCACACTGATTACCATTGCCATTGCGGTCACGTCCGTTGCTTTTATGAAGAAAACAAAAATTTTGCCTTTTGGGACAGCTTTCTTTTTCATTACTATAATGCTTGTTCTGCAGTTCATTTCGGTTGGTATAGCTATTAAAGCCGACAGGTATACTTATATTCCGTATATCGGACTGGCTTTCATTCCGGCGATGTTTATTGAAGAAAAATTAAGGGAGAGAACCAGGAAAACGATCGTAATTATTTCCTGCTTTTTTGTAGTTTTTCTCTGGTTTCTGACTTCAAGGCAGGCCGATGTTTGGCAGAATACTGAAACTTTGTGGACTGACGTTATAAAGAAGTATCCTGAGGCTGAAACTCCCAGGGCTTCACGTGGCAAGTTTTACACAAGGAAATCGCTGAGTGCTAAAAGTGTATCAGAAAAAACATATTTTGAAGAAAAGGCATTAGCCGATTTTATGGTTGCTGTCAAGGTTAGAACCAAAAACACCGATGTTTATGAAGGTATTGGTTATATTCTGGCTTCAAGGGGTGATTACAAAAAGGCACTTGAATATTTTAATCTTGCCATTATAGCAGATCAGCAGAATGGTAGTGCTTATTACAACAGGGCACTGGTATATACTTCACTGAATATGCCTGAGGAAGCAATAAAAGATTACACAACGGCTCTTCGATACAGTCCTGAAAAGAAAAGAGAGATAATAAATAATCGTTCGAATCTTTTGCTTGAAACAGGCCGTTTTAGAGAAGTTATCCCAGACCTTGATTATCTTATTTCGCTGGAACCGACGAATCCAAATCATTATTTCAACAGAGCCACAGCCCGTCTAGTAACAGGAGATATTCAGGGGGCGGCAGCTGACCTCAGACAGGTTCTGCGCCTGAATCCGGCCGACAGGGAAGCTCTCGAGCTGCTTAAAAAAATTCAGTCGGGGTAGTTCATGATAGATCTTAATTCATGAGCCACTTTTCTGAAAAGACAGCGTGGGCTATATTTTTTACGTTTGTTTTACCGCCATCGGCTGGTATCTGGTTGGTAAATGTGATGTGAATAAGCTCATCATGTCCCTGGATAATTGCGGGATAGTGTGCTCTTGTCTGGCTTCCGGGTTCGCCGTTTACGATACTTTTTGAATATGGCCATGTTTTGCCTTCATCTTCAGATAGTTTTACGGTAAGTCGATGCCGGCCCGATTCAAGGTCGTTAGATACCAGAACCCATTTTCCGCTTTTAAGTACAACTATGTCAGCAGCAGAGCCGGGGTTGGGTATTTCTGTATCCTGCACAGTGCTCCATGTTGCACCTCTGTCGAACGACCTGCTTATCATCAATCTTTTGGGCTGAGGTCCGTTGTCGCGCATAAATGCTGTAATAGAACTATCATTGCACAGGGCAAGAGCAGGCTGAATTGAACCGGCTCCAACAATGGGTTCGCTGAATTGCCATGAATTGCCGTTGTTATCAGAAATAGCGATTAAAGAAAAATCAAATCCGTCAGAATAGAGGGGCAGAAGAATCCGGCCTCCTGTGATGAGAGGTTTGTTTCTGGTCTGCCATCCTATACGGCGCCTGAGAGGATACCCCAGTCGGGTTCGTATCTTTTCTCCCTTTTCGTTAATTTCCATACCGTCGGCAATAAAGTCAACACCTTTTGCAATATCCATATATCTTTGCAGGGAAACATTCCAGAGTTCTTCGGTAATGAAACCTTTTCCGTCCGGTGAAAGATAACCTGCTGATACCAGATAATCGTGGTATTCTCTGTATTTTCTTTCGAGTGTCTTTACAAACTGGTCGTTGCTGTTTATACCTTCGGGTGCAGAGCCATCGGCTTTAACAATGAGTATATCCTGCCACGACCACACAGGTGGTCCTTCTTTCTGCATATATTCTGTGCTGATGCGATATTTCAAAAGAGATGATTCCCACTGATATGCCATCACTGTGTACCATATCAGCCACAGGCGTGATTGGTTATCAATGAAAAGTACTGGGTTAATATCAGGAAAGCCATCTGTATCGGCCATCAAGAAAGGTTCCGACCATTTTCCTGTTTTACGGTTGTAACGCGCACCCATTATTACAACATCTTCTGCAGTTCGTTCACCACTTCCCTGGAACCATGCAACAAGGAGGTCATGATCTGGAAGTTCAACAATTGTTGAGGCATGACAATGCTGAGTCTGGTACGGGAAAATATTTTCAATAAGAATAGAATCTCCGTTAATTACTGCCTCAGGATAGGTTAATCTTTTTTCAGAACATGAACTAAAAAGAAACAGTACAAAAAGCAGGAATAAAGAGGATATTTTCATGATAATTAAAGTATTATTAATAGTTAGTTCAGTAAAATTAAGAATAAAGACCAATAAATAAACCGTATAATTTCATATAAAATCGAGCTACACTTAAAATTTTTCATATGGAGAGAGTCTTCTTTTCGAAGTTTTTCAATTGTTGATAAAATGCAGATTAATAAATTATTAAGAATTTAAATATATTTGTCAACAGAAAAAATGATTTTAAAATGCAAAGATTAATATCTGGCAGTTAAAAAGCCGGCAATATTGATTGTATAACAAGTTTTGCCAATTTAATTTTATTTATAAATTTACCACAGTAAAAATATTGAAAATTAATTAACTAAAATTTTAATTTTTATGAAGAATATTATTAAAGCAGAAGTAGTTTTATTATTCTTATGTTTAACAGGAGTGGCAGTTGCCCAGGAACGCAATGATGTGATAAAGGTTTATAATGAAGGTGCCAAGGCCATACAGACAGATATAAATGCTGCAATTCAAGCTTTTGAGAATGTTATTGTGTTATCAGAAAAAGTTGGAGAGTCGGTTAATGACCTGAAGCAAAAAGCGATGCAGGTGTTACCAGGTTTGTATACGAAGGTTGCTGCTGCCGCATATAATGAAAAGAAACCGGCTTCTGAGGTAATAGCTGCAGCAAAGAAAGCAATGGCTGCTGCAGAAAAGTACAACAATGCGACCCAGAAGGAAAATGCTCGGAATATTTTGCTCAGAGGATATTATCAGATGGGAACGGAACTCTTTGCACAAAAAAATTATGCCGATGCCCTGCTGGTATTCGACAGTATTCTTACAATTAATCCGGATTATGTTACCGCGATATATAACAAGGCTTTGATTTACGCTGCTCAGAACAGTTCAGATGATTTTGAAAAGACAATAGATTTATTTCTGCAGAAGGTAAAGGCACAGAATGATGAGGAGAAGATTAAGCAGGCATCGGAGCTAGCTCTGGGTTATTTCCGTGCTGCTGGATCACAAGAAAATCAGGCAGGAAATCTCGATGAGGCACTTTCATTACTCGATAAGGCTGCCAGATATGGTGATGACAAAGACCTTTTCTATTTTTATGCTGATGTTTATAATAAAAAGAAAAATTTTGACAAAGCAGCTGAATTTGCCAGAAAGGGTCTGGAACTCGAAACCGGTGATGCAGAAGCCAAGGCAAAATATTATTTCCAGTTAGGACTTGCACAGTCGGGCAAAGGTCAAGTATCTGAAGCCTGTGCTTCATTTAAGAATGCAGCATACGGAGTTTTTGTTCAGGCAGCCAATGCTGAAAGAAAAAATCTCAAGTGCCAGTAATATTATATGGTTTTAAGTTATACCAGATTTTTATTTTAATTTGGTCAGGAAAAAATCTCAGGCAACTCTGATAGTAATCTATACAGATGTCTTGTCCTGAAACAAGGATGACAGTTTAATAAAATACCAATTAACGTAAAGGCCTTTTTTGTATTTCCACCCTAAAGGCGTGTCTGTATTGCATCAGTCGGGTGGGGAACCAGCGACCCCTGATTATGGATTAAGAAAAGTAAAATAAAGGTTTTCTCAGATTTGTATAGAGAGAGAAATGGTTATAATTCTGTAACTTTTTAAGACAAAAAGCAGGTTAGAAAAAAGTGAAATGCTCGCTTTAGCTATTTTTAAGTGTGCCTCGTCCGCTGAAGCCTGAGAAAGGTTTGGCGTGTGTAAAGCCATATAAAATGATGAAGCCCTTCTGCGCCAAGGCTTCGGAGGGCGGAGGTGGGCCCAGCTGGATTCGAACCAGCGACCCCCTGATTATGAGTCAGATGCTCTGACCTGCTGAGCTATGGGCCCTCAAAACGGACTGCAATATTATAAATTTGTTGCAAATAAAACAAATTGTAAAGAAAACATATTGGTTTTTTAAATTTCAGGTATTACTCTAATCAGCAATTTAAGAACATTCTGAACGTTTTGTCTGAAAACTTCCAGTACATCTTCCCATGTAACAGGTTTTTCATCGTTTTTCCATGAGTCGTAGTCTGTACTCATTGCGATCACGGCATATGGGATTCCTGCTTCATTTGCCAGTATTGCCTCGGGTGCAGTTGACATATTGATTATATCTGCACCCCACAGGCGGAACATTCTGGATTCTGCCCGGGTAGAGAACCGGGGGCCTTCAATTGTTATTACTGTGCCTTTTTCATGAATGGGGAGCTTCAGACCTTTTGCAGTATTTATAAGCAATTCACGCAGGCGGGAGTCGAAAGGGTCTGCCATGGGTGTATGGCCCAGTTTGCCAGGTTCAAATTCATCAAAAAAAGTAATGATTCGGTGGCGTGTAAAATCAATAAACTGGTCGGGAATTACAAGGTCACCTCTTTTGATTTCCTCCCTGAGGCTTCCGCATGCTGTAGTTGCAATAATGTGGGTACAGCCAGCTTCTTTAAGGGCAAGAATATTTGCCCTGTTATTGACCTTTGAAGGTGGAATGGTATGCTGTTTGCCGTGACGGGATATTATCACCACTTCTGTATCTTCGATAGTTCCGCATATGAGAGGCGAACTGGGAGCTCCGTAAAGATTAACTATATTAATTTCCTGTTGAGATTTCAGAATTTCAGGATTTTCCAGACCTGAACCGCCTATAATTCCAACTTTTGCCATTACTATTTCTTGAGATGTTGCATAAGAACATTTATTGCTTCGTCCATGTCGTGACCGAAAGTGAGAATTCCTGCACGGTCGCCAGCCATAATTATTATTCTTTTTTCATATACCTCTGGTTCCTTGAAAAGCCTCAGTATATCTTTTGCAAGTCCCATTGTTCCGTAATCCATTCCAGGGTTAGTGGTTGGAGCCTTGTGGATCAGTTCATTCCAGAGGTCGATGTCGTGAACATGTACTACAGCATTAATATCGGGATCTGACATGTAGATGGCAGCGTGGGTAAGCGATTCGGAAGAGGCTTTAAGAGGACCAATGCATTGAACTGCATTTTCATCAATATTGAATGAAACCACTTTAACATAATGTTCTGGTTCCAGTTCTGGTATCTCACCCGTGGAGGAGCCCGTAATGATAAACTGGTTACCTGGACCCGTTCTCATGCTTATGTTTCCAAATCCAACGCCATTTTCATAAGCACCGATAAGGTCCATATTATAAAGAACTTCACGCCAGTAATTGATAATTTCGAACTGTTCGTCCGATATCACCGGACCTGTCTGTGTCCAGTGGCAATTAAACTTGACCAATCCGTTCATTTAACTGTTTTTCTTAAATAGTTTCACAATATTGTTTTCTTCTGCCTTTATGACTCCTTTATCTGTAATTAATCCTGTAATCAGGCGGGCAGGAGTGATGTCAAACGCATAATTAACTGCCCGGGTAGAGTAATTGCATATTCTAACTTTATTAATGGAATTACCGTTAATTCCTTCTGTTTCTGTTATTTCTTCCGGAGATCTTTCTTCAATGGGGATTTCTTTCAATCCGTCTGAAATATTCAGGTCGAATGATGAGGATGGCACTGCGATGTAAAAAGGTACATTATTGTCTTTTGCAGCAAGAGCGATGTGGTATGTTCCGGTTTTATTGGCACAATCTCCGCAGCGTGTCACTCTGTCACTACCTGTGATAACAATATCAACCATCCCTTTTTGCATCAGGTAGCCACCTGTACTGTCGGTAATGAGTGTATGAGGGATATCTTCATTTTCGAGTTCAAAGCAGGTTATTCGTGCCCCCTGGTATCTTGGGCGTGTTTCATCAACCCACACATGAACCGGTATACCTTTATCTCTTGCAGTATAGACAGGTGCTGTGGCAGTGCCATAATCGACACAGGCAAGCCAACCCGCATTGCAATGTGTAAGTATGTTTACAGAGTCCCCATTTTTTTTCAGACTGATATTCTTTATTATTTCAAATCCGTAATTCCCTATTTCAATGCATTTTTTTATTTCTTCTTCACAGATTTCCTGTGCAGATTTCAAAGCCTTACTTATAATTTCAGTGCGTGATTCACATTCCTCAATATTTTTCAACACCCTACTAACGGCCCATGAAAGATTTATTGCTGTTGGCCGTGCAGAACTCAGGTATGAAGCAGCATTTCGAAGATGTTCATGTATCCTTGTGTGAACCGTAATTTCAAGTGTTGCAAGGTACATGCCGTAAGCCCCTGCTACACCTATTGCAGGAGCCCCTCTTACTGCCATTTCTGAAATAGCATTGTACACATCTTCAACCGATGTAAGTTCCTTGATCTCAAAAGAAAACGGCAGTTTCCCCTGATCGATAATTTTTACAACTTCAGGTTTGTTTTCTTCAATCCAGACACTGCGGTAACTCTTGCCTTCTATTCTCATTTATATGAATATCCGGTTACCTGAAGAATTAATTTACAAAATTATAAAATAGTTAAGTATCGCATTTAAATTATACTGGTTAATTTTTAATGTAAAATGTAAAATGGCAGAAAACTTTATTAACCAACAGAGGTGTGTCGTCCTGAAAGAAGTTTAAAAAATAATTATACATTTTCCTGTTTCTTTATGGAGTAATAACCTCCTTTCCCGTTTCAATGATTAATTGATCCCCTTTCTTGTTTCCCTGCCCGGCTGACGCCAGTCAGACAGACGCCAGGGGGGAAGCTTAAAAAATGTACTCACCCCCAACCCCCTCTCTACTTCGTAAAGAGGGGGCTTATCATCCAACCCCTTTCCCGTTTCTTTAGCGTCCTGAAAAAAGTTGATAAAGAATTTATTCTTTTGGAATTGAACTTTTAAGGAAATAAAGCTGATAATATTAGAATAATCGACCAGAATATTCTAAAAAATTTTATCATACAATAGTTTACTATATTTGTATAGAATTGTATATAGGCTTGATAAAATAATAAATGGTTAATAAAGAAGAAATAAGAAAAAGAATCATTTCAACTGCAAGGGATATTTTTGGCAGGTATGGATTCCGTAAGACGACAATGGAAGAGATTGCCCGTGAATTGAAAATGGGTAAAAGTTCCATTTATTATTATTTTAAAAGCAAGGAAGAGATTTTCGAGGCTGTTGTCAGATATGAAGCAAATTTGTTAAGAAGCGAGCTTACAAGGGCAATAAAAGCGGTGGATTCTCCTGTTGATAAGATGAAGAATTATGTAAGAGTAAGAATGAAAGCATTCGAAAAACTATCCAATTATTATAACGCAATATTTGACAAGAATCTGGATCACTTTGATTTTATCGAGAAAATAAGGGCAAAGTATGACCTTGAAGAACTGGCCATTTTAAGGCTCATACTTTATGATGGCAACAGAAAAAATGTCTTCAGGGTCAAGAATAGTGAATATATGGCAATGGCAATCCAGACTGCGATGAAAGGTTTTGAAGTACCCCTTTTCTGGAAAAAGAAGGAAATTGATGTTGAAGACCGCGTTAATGCTGTTCTTGATATGCTTTTCTATGGGATATTAAGGAAAGAGTGATTACTTTTTCTGAACAGGCTTTACGCCGGGTACTTTATATTTCAGACTCAGGAAAATTCCGCAGATTCCTGCAAGGATAAACGGTATACTGAGGATCTGTCCCATGTTAAGAATCATTGATTTTTCGAATTCCACCTGTGGTTCTTTAACAAATTCTATCATGAATCTTGCTGAGAACACGAGGATGAGGAAGACGCTTATCAGCAGTCCCTGGTAAATATTACCTTTCTTCTTCCAGTACCATCTGTAGAGAATAAAGAAAATAATAAGGTAAGATAGACCCTCATAAATCTGAGTGGGATGTTTAGGAACAACTTCATTGTTTCTCAGGAAAACAAAACCCCATGGCAAAGTAGTTTCTACGCCATATATTTCTGAGTTCATCAGGTTTCCCATGCGGATAAAGAAGCCTGCAAGCGCAGTAACAATTGCAATTCTGTCGAGTGCCCAGAAATAGCCTTTCTTTTCTTTCCTTTCGAAAAGCCATAATGCAATAAGTATACCTATTGCACCGCCATGACTGGCAAGTCCACCGTGCCAAATTTTAAGAATTTCAACGGGATTGCGGAGATAGTATGAAGGCTCGTAGAAGAGGCAATGGCCCAGACGGGCTCCTATTATTGTGCCCAGTGCAATATATACTGTAAGCCGGTCGAGTATATCCTCATTAACCTTCTCATTCGCAAAGAACTTTTTCATTATTATATAACCAAACAGAAAGGAAGAAGCAAAGAGTAATCCGTACCATCTAATAGCAAATGAACCGATACGAAATATTTCAGGATCAGGGTCCCAGGGAATAATAAGCAATTGCATACCGACAGGTTTTAAACGGTTTCAAAGGTAGAAAATATTTAATTCCGCTATCCGGAATCAGGTGTGTATTAAATTTTATAATTATGCTCCAGAGTCAGCACTGGCTTAAAAGAATAAAAATTTGGTGTATGTTTGTATCCTGTTATTCAGATTCATGAAAAAGGCTTTGTTGTTTACGTCAGCAGGAGTTTTCGCAATTGTAGTTTACCTTGCATCATGTGCGAAGATGGTAGCTCCTTCGGGCGGGCCGAAAGACGTTGATCCTCCTGTAGTTGTAAAAAGTCTGCCTCCACAGAACAGCATTTTTTTCAAAGGCAAAAGTATCCAGATAACCTTTAATGAATATATTACCCTTGACAAGCTGAATGAAAAATTTATGATTTCCCCTCCGATGGACAGAAAACCTGAAATTTCACTCAGGGGTAAAACATTAAAAATTGAGTTTTCCGAAGAGCTGAAAGACAGTGTTACATATACGCTTTATTTTCAGGATGCGATCAGGGACCTTAATGAGGGTAATCCGCTGGTTAATTTTCAGTTTGTTTTTTCAACCGGAGGTTATATCGATTCCCTTTCGGTAACAGGCAATGTGTTTATGTCGTATTCTCTTAATCCTTCTAAAAATGTGCTGGTGATGCTTCACAGTGAACTTGCCGATTCTGCTCCGCGGAAAAGGATACCCGATTATGTTACTATTGCCAGTGAAACAGGGTTCTTCAGGATTAATAATGTAAAACCCGGAAAATACAGGTTATATGCACTTTCAGACAATAATAACAACAAACTTTATGATCTTCAGGATGAAGCTTTTGCATTTTACGACCATGTTATTGACGTAAGTCCTGAAAGCAATTATCTCTCACCGGGGGAGGACAGTTTAATGAACGGGAGCAGGGTTGATTCGCTGAAGCGCCCCATACCTGTTGAAGGCGATTACCAGCTTTATCTTTTCACAGCTCCTGTAAAAAAATATTACCTTACCTCTTCTACCCGCAGTATGCAGTACAAATTGGTTTATACTCTCTCAAGGCCTCCGGATTCTCTGGCATTTGATTTTATTGCAGATGAAAAAGATAAATTTCTGATTGAAAAGAATGCGACAGGAGATACTATGACTGTATGGATTCTTGAAAGCCTGCTGTGGTCGCAACAGGAAATAAGAACTTTAATAAAGTATCCTTTTACAGATTCTACTGATAATTTAGTTTACCGTACGGACACAATACCCATGAGGTATTTTGCGGTTAAGCCAGTGAGGGGAAAAGAAAAAAGGGAGATATTGAGTATCACCACTAATATTTCAGGAGGTTTTCTTAAGCCGGGGCAAAATATAATGTTGGCTTCAGCAATTCCTTTGCTTGAGCCGGATACATCTGGAATAAAACTTTATCTTGCTGAAAAAGACAAAAGGACTGTGATACCTTATCAGCTTTTTGCCGATACTACAGATCGTAAGAGATATATTCTGAAGGCAAAACTTGCCGAAGAAATGAGATACCAGCTTATTACCACCCGGGGAGCGTTCAGGAGTATTTATGGAATAGTTTCTGATTCGGCAGCTTTTACTTTTACTGTGAGGCCTGAGAGCTCTTTCGGGCATCTTACAGTGATACTGAATAACGGTGAAGGTAAGATGATAGTTCAACTGCTTGATAAGAGTGAAAAAGTTATTGCTGAACAGAAGGCTGAAGCAAACGAAAGGGTTCTTTTCCCTTTTCTTGAAAAAGGGACCTACCGTTTGAGGGTAATATACGATTTTAATGGTGACGGCAGATGGAATACAGGCGATTATGATTTAAAACTGCAGCCCGAACCAGTTTCGTTTTATCCTGACGAAATTGATGTTAAGACCGACTGGCGTATTGAACAGGAGTGGGATGTTGGGAGGAGAAATGAAAAATCCTGGAAGTTGAGAGACATAAAGCAGCAGCAGACAAGGTAACATGCTAAAAAAACTTAATTGGTATTTTTTTAAATCAGGACTTATTATATTTGAGACACAGATAAAACAAGTTAATGTTTAATTCTTTTAAATCTTAAATTATGAAAGAAGTTGTAACAGGTATTGACATAGGTGGAACCAACACAGTGATGGGTCTGGTTGACAGAGATGGAAATATTCTGGCTGAAGCCAGTCTTCTTACTACCTCATATCCGGAGGTACAGGGGTTTGTCGACGCCATTGCCGGGGCTGTTAGCGACATGCGAAAGAAGGCCGGGGATGTGAATATCAGGGGCATAGGTATCGGTGCACCGAATGGTAATTATTACAAGGGTACCATTGAGCAGGCAACAAATCTTGTCTGGCGGGGCATTATTCCCATTGCAGATATGATAGAAAAGAAGACATCAGTAAAGGTTGTTCTGACCAATGATGCGAATGCTGCTGCAATGGGTGAGATGATTTTCGGCGCTGCAAAGGGCATGAAAGATTTCATTGTTCTGACACTTGGAACAGGTCTCGGCAGTGGTATTGTTGTAAACGGTCAGATGGTTTATGGCCACACCGGTTTTGCAGGTGAGCTGGGTCATATGGTTATTGTGCCAGGTGGAAGAGCATGCGGCTGTGGAAGTCATGGTTGCCTTGAAACCTATGCATCAGCAACAGGTCTGGTAAGAACAGTACTGCTTCTGCTTAGCGAAATGAGGGAAGAAACGCCACTGAGAAAAGTATCACCAGCAGAACTCACATCGAAGATGGTGGCAGAGGCAGCTGCCAAGGGAGATCCCGTTGCACTGAAAGCTTTCGACTATACAGCAGACAAACTGGCACTCGGTATTGCCAACTCAGTTATCTTTTCAAGTCCACAGGCAGTTTTCCTTTTTGGCGGACTGGTGAATGCAGGAGAACTTCTGTTCAAACCTCTCAGGGAACATATAAACAAGTATGTTATGCCCTGGTACAGAGGCAGGTTTGAGGTTCTGCCTTCAGGTATAAAAGAACACAATGCTGCTGTTCTGGGTGCCGCCGCACTCGCATGGAATGAGATTCTCTAAAATACTTGAAGTAAGAAAAGAATTCTTTCCGGAAAAGTGTCCGGATCCCTTAGAAGTTTCATCAAGGATGAACTTCGAGGGTTCCGGACATTTTATTGATGAGGTGAACTGGAAAGAGTTTCCATATAAACCTGAAGTAGAATTTGATATAAGGTATAGTGAAAGGGCAATTTTTCTTAAATACAGGGTAGCTGAAAATTATTTTAAAGCTGAAAAGACATCTCATAATGACAGGGTATGGGAAGATTCATGTGTAGAGTTTTTCATTGAGCCTGCTGCCGACGGGATATATTATAATCTGGAATTCAATGCAATCGGAACCTGCTATATAGGTGCAGGAAGAAACAGGGAGGAGAGGCAGCCTCTGCCTGAATCAGTAATTTCAAAATTGAGAGTATTTCCTTCATCAGGAAATAAACCTGTGAGAGAAGTGGAAGGCAGAATATCCTGGGAGCTTACTATAATAATTCCTTTTGGAGTTTTCTGCTATCATACAATTGAATCTTTTGAGGGCAAGGAGATAAGAGCAAATTTTTATAAATGCGGCGATAAATTAAAAGTACCGCATTATCTTTCGTGGAATCCTGTAGGTACACTTATGCCTGATTTTCACCGACCTGAGTATTTTGGAATCCTGAGATTCATTTAATCAGTAGTGCTGGTAACAGGTTGAATGACGAATGTAAAGAGTGATATAATAGTCCTTAAATTGTCTGTTAACATGCCAGCAGAAATCGGTAAATAAATAAACCGTAATATAAACATATTCGATAATATTCATAAGGTTAGGTTTAGATTCTTATGATAAAAAAATAAGGTGTAATATTTTAATTGCATTATTTTATTGATATTTGTATCCTGAACTTAAACCAATTTTTCTGCTTGATGGCTGGAAAAAAAGTAGCCGCAGGAATCGATATAGGAGGTACTAATAGTGTTTTTGGTCTTGTAGACAGGGAAGGAAACATTCTTGCCGGAGGCTCTGTTAAAACCGCACATTATCCTGATGCTGAAGAATTTACGAAAGTTGTGTATAATGAAGTTATAAAGGCATTGGATAGTCTCGGAGGTAAAGCGGAGCTTGCCGGATTCGGAATAGGTGCTCCAATGGGTAATATCAACCGGGGTACTATTGAATATCCTGCCGGACTACCATGGAAGGGAATAACGCCTCTTGCAGATTTCTTCAGAAAATATACTTCACTTCCAATTATAGTTACCAACGATGCAAATGCTGCGGCTGTAGGGGAGATGATTTACGGAGCCGCAAAAGGAATGAAGGATTTTGTAGTACTTACTCTCGGCACCGGTCTTGGAAGCGGTTTTGTTGTAAATGGCAGACTGGTTTATGGCAATGATGGATTTGCAGGTGAATTGGGTCATACTACTATCAAGCCTGGCTATTCCGACAGAGAATGCGGGTGTGGGAAAAAAGGTTGTACGGAAACATATGTTTCGGCAACAGGATTGAAAAGAACACTGCTGAAAGTTATGGCAAATACCCTTCAGCCAAGCAGGCTAAGGAGATACAGCTTCGAAGAACTTGATGCGAAAATTATTTATGAGGCTGCACTTGAAGGAGACCCGCTGGCATTAAAGGCTTTCGAATATACTGGTATGATGCTTGGTATTAAACTTGCTGATGTTGTAGCACACACCAGTCCTGAGGCAATATTCCTTTTCGGAGGACTGGCAAATGCGAAGGAGTTTATTTTTGAACCTGCCAGAAAATATATGGAAGAAAATCTACTTAGCATTTACAGGGGAAAAGTTAAGCTGCTTCCCTCTGGTCTCGAAGAGAAGAATGCTGCAGTACTTGGGGCAAGTTCACTGGTATGGTCCGAACTTGAAAACAAATAATTTTCATATAGTACTAAAAAACCAGAGATATGGCTAATTTCCCCAGTATTCTGAGTTACATTCTTGGAGCAGTTTTTATCATTCTTATATTTTCGCTTGCATATGCGTATCTGAAACCGCATATTTTGCATAGAACACGTCCGGTTTCAACGCTTCTGCTTAAAGTGAGCTATCTTGTTTATGTACTTGTTCTATTGATTGTTGTATATCTTGCTGCACTTGTAAGAGGAGGTCTAGATAAAGTATTTTTCGGGATAGAATTTTTTGCTTTCCTGATAGTGCTTTTTGTTCCTACAATGGGCATATTTGCAAGGAAACTTCAGCAATTCAGAAAACAGAGGGAGAACTATAACTATTTTTTTACTGCCGTGAACCTGCTTTCTATTTTTGCACTCCTAATAATGTATATTTTCTGATTTTCTTAGATTTATATAGAATTTAGTAACGAATTTAAACAGGGAAAATATGATAAAGGAACGACTTATAGACTATATCGAACAAAGCATTCGCAGGAACTGGAACATTGAAGCTTTGTCGAATTACAGGGAAAAGGGTTACACTTACCGGGAAATTGCAGAAAAAATTCTGAAACTGCATATATTTTTCAGAAGAGCAGGAATAGCCGAAGGGGATAAAATTGCCCTTGTTGGACGAAACTCTGCCAACTGGTGTGTTGTTTACCTTGCTGTAGTAACGTATGGTGGAGTAATTGTGCCGGTATTGCCCGATTTTAAACCGGAAGATATGACCAATATTATTAACCACAGTGATTCAAAACTTTTATTCGTTGACGATAAAATATGGGAAAATCTTGACTTTTCCAGAGTACCGCATATTACATCTGTCATTTCTGTTGATACTTTCAATCTTCTGGTTTCAAGGGATCCTTCTCTGGAAACTTCTTACAGAGAGACAGACAACGAATTCAGGAAATTCTATCCTGATTTTAAACCTGAAGACGTAAAGTTTTCTGATGTAACAAATGACAAACTTGCAGTTATAAGTTATACTTCAGGGACAACAGGATTTTCAAAGGGTGTGATGTTGCCGCACAACAGTCTGGCTGCAAACGTAAGGTTTGCCCAGCATCATATGCCCCTTGACCCGGGTGATCCTGTGGTTTCATTTCTGCCGCTAGCACATACTTACGGTTGTGCCTTTGAGTTCCTTTTCCCTTTCACATACGGGTGTCATATAACAATTCTTGCAAAGACGCCTTCACCGCAGATAATACTGCAGGCTTTTGGAGAAATTAAACCAAGGCTGATACTATCGGTGCCTCTTGTAATTGAAAAGATTTACAAGAAGCAAATTTTGCCGGTTATCAGCAAGCCTCATATGAAGCTTTTGCTTTCGATCCCGGGAATAAATAAGCTCTTGTACAAAAAGATAAGGGAGAAACTTGAACATTCATTCGGCGGAAGATTTAAAGAACTTGTGATAGGTGGGGCAGCATTCAATCCGGATACTGAGAAATTCTTCAGAAAAATAGGTTTCAGGTTTACTGTCGGATATGGTATGACGGAGTGTGGGCCGCTGATCAGTTACGCCTCGTGGGATACCACAGAGCTTGGAGCTTCGGGCAGACCGGTTGACACACTGGAGGTAAAGATTGATTCACCCAACCCTGAAAACCAGGTGGGTGAAATTCTTGTAAGGGGTGAAAATGTTATGGCAGGTTATTATAAAAATGAGGAAGCCACAAAGGCTGTTATTGACAGTGAAGGCTGGCTTCATACCGGTGACCTTGGTGTAATGGATAAAAAAGGAAATATCTATATAAAAGGAAGATGCAAAAGTATGATTCTGGGTCCTTCAGGCAAAAATATTTATCCCGAAGAGATTGAATCGGTATTTAATAACGAGAAATATATTGCTGAAGCCATTGTAATTGATGAGGCCAACAGGCTTGTAGCTCTTGTTTATCCGGATTATGACCAGCTGAAGAGTGACAATATTCCTGAAGATAAAATTCCTGAGATTATTGATGAAGCCAGAAAAAGAGTAAACGACCGGCTGCCTGATTATATGGCAGTAAGCAAGATAAGGATACAGAAAGAAGAATTTGCCAAGACACCGAAGAGAAGCATAAAGAGGTTTCTTTATACGAAGGAATAAAAACAGCAGGAGTTGTAAATATGGATATATATGCTTTGATAGTTGCCGGCGGAAGCGGAAAGAGAATGGGCATTGATACTCCAAAACAGTTTCTTGAACTTGCTGGAAAGCCTGTACTGATGCACACAATAGAACGCTTCCGGAAATTCAGCAGTACAATTGAAATAATAACGGTTCTTCCCGAAAACCAGCTGAGATTCTGGAATGAATTGCTGAAAAAATATTCTTTCGATATACCTCACACTCTTGTTAAAGGAGGCAAGCACAGATTTACCTCGGTTAAAAACGGACTGGAGTTTGTTTATGGACCTGGCCTTGTTGCAATTCACGACGGAGTTAGGCCTCTTGTAAGTACTGAGACACTTAAACGCTGTTTCGAGACTGCAGAAAAATATGGTAATGCAATTCCGGTAATCAGTCCTTCAGAATCGATCCGTATTGTAACTGACGATGGAACTGAACCAATAAACAGGGGCAGAATAAAAATCGTGCAGACTCCTCAGATTTTTGATATTGAGCTAATTAAGAATGCTTACAAGCAGGATTATGATCCTTTCTTTCTTGATGATGCAACTGTTCTTGAGAAAACCGGGTTGAAAGTAAATCTGGTGGAGGGGAACAGGGAAAACATAAAAATCACAAATCCTGAGGATCTTTTTATTGCGCAGACGCTTCTTCCATTTGTTTCCTGAAGAATTACCAGCTGTTGAAAATTCAGAGTCTATTATCTGCAAACTTCTTACTTCAAAATTTGTATATTGCGTTGTTAAAATTTTCATTTATGAGAAGATTTGTTTTTCCATTGATTTTAATTGTTTCAATGTTAGTTGCAGGCTGTTCGGAGCTAATGAAGGCTTTACAGACAGCCGGATTGCCCCTCACAGAAGAAGAAGTTATCAGCGGTTTGAAGGAAGCTCTTATAATCGGAGCTCAGAATTCAGCGAAGAAACTGGCTGCAGAAAACGGGTATTATGGTGATGAATTAGTAAAAATCCTTCTTCCTGATGAAGCTAAAATTATAGTTGATAATATTTCAAGAATACCTGGTGGAGAAAAGCTTGTTGAGGATGTAATACTGAGAATTAACAGGGCTGCAGAGGATGCAGCAAAAGAGGTTGCACCGATTTTTGTAGGTAGTATCAAACAGATGACTGTCAGGGATGCTTTTAATATACTTAACGGTGCCGACAATGCCGCAACTGACTATCTGAGGCGAACAACCTACAATGAATTGTATTCGTTGTACAAACCTAAAATTCAGGCAGCAACCGAAAAGAAGATAGTGGCAGGGATATCAACAAAGGAATCGTGGGAAACCCTTACAGGCAAATGGAACAGTGTTGCCAATTCTGTTGCAGGGAAAATTGCAGGTCTCAAACCTGTAAACACTGATCTTGATGATTATCTGACAAACAAAGCACTGTCGGGAATTTTTCTGAAGGTGGAACAGGAAGAATATAAAATAAGAAAAGATGTCTCAGCACGTGTTACGCCCCTGTTGCAGAGAGTTTTCGGCAGTGTGGACAATAAACAGAAATAGATAAAACAAAAGAAGGCACTTACGTTACAATGTTTGAAAGAGTCTTATTCAGCTATGAGGATCTGGAAATAAGAATATCTGATTATGCTAATGAGGATATCCTTTATCTGCTCAATCATACAGTTATTGGTTCGGAAGGAGGAATGAGGTATTCCCTCCGTAATATTGAGCCCAAAATTGAAGGTTACGGTGATAAGATAAGATTCGTTTCGCTTTACAAGAAAAAACAGCTTATAGGATGTATTGGTGCCTGCTACCGTCTGACAGGAGTGGGAAGGCTAAAGGCTTATTGTTCATTTATGAGGTACCTGGCTTTTCAGAGTTCATATCAAACCGGCATGAGAGCAGACGGGGAGAAAAGACTTCGTGATAAAGCTGAAAAAGATGGGTCTTTCAAGCAAAAAATTCTCGACCTGTTTAGCAAGCCTCATATTCTCAACATTAATGAGGTAGGTGAAAAAGACAAGCATATTATGTATGCTTTTGTTGAAGGAACAAATGAAAGGTCAAAAAACCTGATAAGCCAGGCAGGATATGAACTTGCAAGGTCGTTTCAGACTGTAGCCTTCAGCCGTTTTTCACCCGAGCGTCATCCGGCAGCAACCCTGCTCAGCGAGGAAGAGAAGCCTGTTATGACCAAACTTCTTACTGATTATTACAGGGATTATTCACTCTTTACCACTGAATTTGCTTTTTATAACAACAAGTATTATGTATTGAAAGAAGACGGTGAGATTAAAGCTGGAGTGTGTGTTATCCCCTCAGAATACCGTGTGTATAATATTCCGGGTGTTTGGGGATGGGTAATAATGAAAGTATTACCCCACGTACCGGTATATAAAAAACTGTTTAATCCGGATAAATTTCGGTTTCTGGTATTTGAAGCAATATATTGCAAGGAAGGTGAGGAGAAGAAACTTGAGTCACTTTTTGAATCGGTTTGTGCCATTGAAGGGTATAACACTGCTCTCACATGGGCTGACGACAGAAGCCAGCTTTTCGAAATGCTGAAGACGAAAGTTGATACCGGAGCTCTGGGCAGGATGCTTAATGCAAAACCCGGACTGATCTGTTACCGTTTTATAAATTTCAATGATGAGGAGAAAGACCTCTTTTACGAAACTCCTGCATATATCTCGGCATATGACTTTTCTTAGGGATGAGTCACAGGTGATGCTGTCATAACTGTTTCTTTTTCATCCATTTATTGCGGCGGGTAACCAGTACCTTTAAAGCATTTTTTCTTATCGTAACTGTAATAGGACTATCAATTTTTACTGGTTCACCATCGATATGAAATCTGGTTTCGGAAGTTTCTATTGTGACCGGATTATCAGTTTCGAAATAGCTTACGTATTTTGATTCTTTCAGTGTTCCCGTCATCAATTTTGCGGCAAACAGAGGCAGAAAAATCTTCGGGAAAGGCCTGGCAATAACCACATTCAATTTACCGTCATTTGGAGCAGCAGCAGGTGTTATTATTGCATGGTTGCCGAACTGCCGTGTGTTGGTTACCGAAAACATAAATACCTCTTCTTCAATTTGTTTCCCATCAATGTCAACTTTGACCTTAACAGGTTTAATTGAACTTATAATTTTAAGCAGGGCAACAACATAGCTCCAGAAGCCTCTTTTTTCTGAGTTGGAAAAATCATGGGCCACATAACTGTCTATTCCCAGCCCGAAAACGTTTATGCAGGGGATTCCGTTAACATAAAGTACATCGGTGTAAAATGTTTTATTGTATTCAATGTCTTTAATAAGCTTTCTGATACTTTTTCTGAAGCCCATTTCTCTGGCAAATCCGTTTCCAGAACCAACCGGAAGCACTGCAAGTGTTTTGTCATTGCCGGCAAGCTCGGTGGCAAGACTGTTTACAGTACCGTCTCCTCCTGCTGCTACGAAAATTTCATAATTATTAATATTTTCCCTTATGAAATTCCGGAATTCGTTCACATCATAAAAAACAGCATAATCAAAAAGGTTGCTGAATTTTTTAATCCTTTCAGAAACTTCAATAATTCTTTTCCGCCCTGCCCTGGGATTAATAATTATGAGAGTATTGTTATTTTTCAGCCATTTCATCTGTTGACCCAAAAACAGGTTAAATGTACTTAAAGATTACCGAATAATTCATTTTCATGTTTTAATAACGGATTTTTCTTTCAGAAGGCGGTACTCATGCTCGAAATTTGGAGTGAATATTCCTTTACCCAGGCTTTTTTCTATTTCAGCCTTTGACCAGAATCTTCCTTCAGTTATTTCAGGAGAATCTATTTTGGGGATCTCATCCGTAATACAGAGGAATGAAAACACAAGTTCTTTTTCAATTTCTGATTCCCAGACATATTTCCCCAGAAAATGTGCGTTGAAATTTTTCAGGCCGATTTCTTCTAGAACTTCTCTTTTAAGCGCATCTTTTATGTTTTCACCTGCTGCAACATGTCCTCCTGTTGATGTATCCCACTTGCCGGGTTGAATATCTTTTGCCGGAGATCTTTTCTGCAGGAAAATTTTACCTTCCCTGTTCAGAAGATGCAGGTGCACAACCGGATGGAGCAGTTTGCTTTTCCCGTTGTGGCAAACACTGCGCGGTGCTGTACCTGTTATCTTACCATCAGGGTCAACAACAGGGAACCATTCTTCATCTCTGTATTTTCTTTTTCTGTATGTATTTATAAGAAAAATTCCCGCGAACCAGAGTCCGAAAATAATATAAAAGAGTCCTCCACTGATAAAAGCCCAGGCAGCATCCGACATGAATTCTGCTGAGTATAGAATCAGCAGAATATGAACCGATGTTATGGCAAGCATAATTTTCAGATTGGTTTTTATTGCTTTTTCAGCTGCTGCCGGAAAGATAATTTCCCCGGTATATCTTTTTGACATAGCAAGGATGAGATTCTTTGGTCCCCACAGCGAAAAAGCGATTATAGCCACAAGGATACTTTCAATAAGTGCAGGCTTGAGCTTGAAGAAAATTTTGTTCTCAAGTACTATTGAGATGACTCCAAGTAAAACAAGTAAAAGAATGTCGAGAATTATGAAGAAATCAGCCCTTTTGTTTCTGAGATAATAAAAAATAAATTCTCCGGTTCCAAAAACAACGGCTGTATATAATCCTGCTTCAGTCCCCCATATTTCATCAACGATAATGAAAATAAAAACGGGAATAAAGCCCGGTATTAATTTTTTCAGAAGTGAAAAATCCATAATAAAAACTTACGGACAAAATTATAAAATATCTACGGAGCAGGTAGTACAGGATTGATTATTATTCTTCAGGGTGTTACAATTTCCGTTCTCAGTTTGTTTACGTAATCTCTTATTTTTGAAAGGGTTTCGAGGGAAATGTTTGTTTCACTTCCTGAAGCAAGCAATACTTTGCGTACTGTATCTATTTCGAGGTCACCTTTTTTGAAGTATATGTCGAAGGTATCATAAAATCTTCTGAGGTAAATGAGTTTTTTTGTATAATATACAACCACAGGATCGTCGTAGTAATTGCGCATGAATCCGATTAGAGATGTCAGGGTGTATTTTTGCTGGGCAATTTTTTCTACTACTTCCTTATCCGGACTTTCGGGGTTGCACAACAGCTGGGTAGTTATATACATTGCTTCAATCCATCCTCCCATAAGCATGAGGCCTGCAGTGCTTTCACGTCCATCTTTACGGAGGTGGTTTTCGATATCATAGTAAGATTTATTTACAAGCGACATCACTGAATCGGGATCTGACATTCCGCCTTCAAGTTTTCTTACAGGTTCAATCAGGTATTTTTCGGGGATGCCAAGTTTGTTGCTCATATCCTTCACTGTCAGGATATAATCTATCATTTGCTGCCCTATTCCGAATATTTTGACATATCCGAAGTCGACGCCGTATATTCCGAGATTTATTGCAGCTTTCGCGTTACTTGTGTAGAGGTGGCTGTTTGACGCAGGGTTCAGGACCGAATTGTCGTGCGGAACGCCGAGGCGGTTGAATATAGTTGTAATTTCGGTGGGAGTGAGCAGTCCGTAGAAAATCTCTTTTTTTATTCCGGGCATTTCATTGCCGGGTCCGCTTTTATAAGTTGAAAAGGTTCGCTTCGGAGTTTTTGCTTCAGGCTTTTTATTTCTGCATCCTGCCGTCAGCAGAATGCCGATTGCCAGAAGAACCATGGTGAACCATAATATATTTTTCATTCAGGTATTATTTGAAAATCGAATTTAAGAAAAATTATAAAACAATTCTGTCTCCAAGTTTCCTCGAAATAATTGAAAGTGCCTTCTGAAGAGTGTCGTATCTTTTCTGAAGGGTAAGGATTTTCTGTATGTCTTGGTCTCTGGCAGCTTCATTAATCTGCTGCAGGATTACCTTCTGGATTGCTTTTATTTTATCTCCTTTGAACTTCAGTACAGTATCTTCTACAATTTTTTTCAGGAGATCAACTTCTGTCTGGAAATAAGCCTGCTTTTCAGTCCATATTTTGCTTATCTCGTAGGTATCGGCAAGCAGGTCGGCAGAAGTGCTTGAGATATCGGGATCGGGATTCATGATAAAATGCTGGTCGCCCGGAAAAATACCCTGGTTAACATGAAAACGGTAATCGTTGAAAA